>Ga0315912_10000645_pt1 | contig 57170 bp, 40 predicted proteins | sample VfabasoilMG_FD_204469 | JGI IMG/M metagenome (GOLD analysis project Ga0315912, IMG submission 204469) | Garden soil microbial communities collected in Santa Monica, California, United States - V. faba soil | ecosystem: Environmental > Terrestrial > Soil > Garden | place: USA: California...
ACGCCTTGCTGGGTCTGTGTGAAACCGTCGATTGCCGGCGAGTCCGGCTGCTCGACTACTTCGGGGAAGCGAGCGGGCCCTGCGGCAACTGCGACAACTGCCTGTCCCCGCCTGACGAATGGGATGCCACCGAGGCCGTTCGCAAGCTCATGTCCTGCATCTACCGCTGCGAAAAGGCCAGCGGTTTCGGATTCGGCGCGATGCAGATCATCGATGTCCTGACGGGGCAACGCACACCGAAGGTGGAACAGTACGGCCACGAACGCGTGAGCACCTTCGGCATCGGCACGGAACTCTCCGCGATTCAATGGCGTGCCGTCATTCGGCAGCTCGTGGCGCTGCGCCTGCTGCGCGTGGACTACGACCGGTTCAACATCCTGCAACTGACACCGGATGCCCGCGAGGTATTGAGTGGGCGCCGCACGCTCAAGCTTCGCAAGCCCTCGGAGAAACTGCCGCGGCAGCGGAAGTCCAAACGCGCGGAGGCATCCAGTCCCTCAAGCGGCGCGCCGCTTGCCGGAGAGTCGGGCATCGTCTTCCAGGCGCTGCGCGAATGGCGCAAGGGCGTGGCGAAGGAACACGGAGTTCCTGCCTACACGGTATTCCACGATGCGACGCTGCAGGAGATCGCGCGCGTGCTTCCCGCCTCGCTGGATGGATTGCGGGGAATCTCGGGTATTGGCGCGACCAAGCTCGAACGTTATGGCGTGCCGCTGCTGGAAGTCGTCCGGGAACATGCCGCGGCCCGCTGATTCGGCGCGCTCACCCTTCGAAATAGGCATGCGACAGCGCCGTCACGCGGCGGCGTAGCTGCTCCGCCTCGCTGCGCCCCGGTGAGGTCGCCAGCCAGGCGCGCTGCGTTTCGCTGAGCGCCCGCTCCGCGGAATGGCCATTCGTGTAGCGCGAATAGAAATCGGTGGCGAACTGCTGCGCGAGCACGTCTTCGATCGGCGCCAGCGTGGCGATGACCCCGCGCGCGCCGGCACGCAGGAAGGCGCGCTGCAACCCGGGCATGCCGGCGGCGAATTGCGGTGGACCAATCGCGCTTTCGCAGGCGCTCAGGAACACCAGCTCGGCGTCGCCATGCCAGCCCTGCACCTGCCCAGCCGTGAGGTAGGTGGCCTTGCCGCTCGAGTCCATCGCCGGCAGCACGAGTAGTGAGGCCACGGGCTGGCGCAGATCCGCGAGCGCGTGCGTCGCGAAATGCACGACGTCCGCGCCGCTCGCCCAGATGTCGCGGAGCGCGACCGAGGTACCTGCGGCACCCATGAGCAGCTTGATGGGCGCCGCCGCGTCGCGTTCCTTGAACAGCGCGGCCACCGCGGTGATCTCCTTGGTCGCGGCCTGCAGGCTTGGCACGGGATTGCCGGTGACGGCGCGATAGGTTCCGCTGCCGCTGGCCAGCGCCACGAGCCGGTACGGACGCGCGTGGCGCGTCGGCGGCGCCTCATCGACATCGAGCAGCGAGGTGATCATCGAGATGTCGTGTGTCTCGATGAGCCGGCGTCGCGCATCGAGAGGTGAATTCAAGGCCGCGAATGGCAGGCTCGCGATCCGTCCTTCTGCGACGATTTCAACGGCTTTCGAATCCGCCGGCAGCAGGCCGGCCGGCAGCAGCTCGGCCGAGACCTCGGCGAGCGCCGCTTCGATCTTGTCCGGCGCCGAGCGCACGTCGAGCTTGCTGATCTCGGCCAGTTGCCGCTCGAGATCGCGGCGCGTCGGCGCGAGCACCGTGACGCTCGTGCCTTCGGTGGTGCGAACCAGCGCGAAAACCCGTTCGCGGGACAGCGCGTAGGAGAGCTGCGCCTTGCCGGGAGCGAGCGCACGCCACCGCGCCACGGATGCCGTCGCACCGGCGCGCTTGTCCGCGGCCGTCGCGCGCACGAGGTCGAGCTCGGCGTGCAGCTTTGCCATATCGATCTGCAGGCTGCGCAGCTCCGCGGTCTGCTTCGCATCGAGGTCGCCGGTGGCGAGCGCGGCGATGCTCACACTCTTGGCGCCCATCTCATTGAGCAGCGCGTCGACGCGCGACGCGCTCTCGGGATCGAGCGTGGCGACCCGCAGCGCGCCGAAACTCTCCTGGCGCGCGCGTTCGAGTCGCATCAGGCCATCGAGCTCGGCGGCCGAGGCCGGGCGCACCACACCCGGGCCACGGTGCGCCACGTCTGCGAACACGATGTCGAGAAATCCCTGCAGCGCGATCTGCTCGTCGTTGAGCAGGGTGGAACGTGCCTCGCTGCTGCCACTGCGCCGGCGGTAATCCGCCCCGAGCTCCAGGACACGCTCGTACTGCCGCATCGCCGCCGTCGCGCGCCCACGGCGCTCGGCGAGCTGGCCGCGCATGCGCGTGGAATAGATGACGCGCCATTGGTCCTGCACCTTGAGGCTGGTCGCCATGCTTTCTTCGATGAGCCGATCCGCGTCAGCCAGGTCCGCGGCCGAGCTCTTCTCGTATTCGACCAGGAATCGCGCCAGCCCGAGCTTTCCGTCGGTGAACACGTGATGCATGGGATCGTGCAGGTCGATCGCGAGTGCTTCGCGGTAGGTCGCGATGGCGGCCGGAAAATCATCGAGTCGATAGTAGTCGGCGCCGAGATCGAACAGCGTGCGCACCTTCAGCACGGGCGTGGGGGCGAGGCGCACGGCCTCCTCGTGCATCTTGAGCGCGCGCTGGTAGTCCTCGTCGCGCCGCGCCACCTGCCCGGCCGCCGCCAGCGCGGTGACGTATTCCCCCAGGTTGTCGCCGCCGCGAGTGACGTTGAGCGCCTCTTCGAAGAACTGCGATGCCTGCAGGTAATCGCCGCGGTTGGAGTACAGGTGACCCAGGCCCTGCAGCGCGAGCGACTGCACGTCGCGCAGCTGATATTCGCGCGCGACGGGCAGGGCCTCGAGCAGCAGCCCGGCCGCCTCGTCAAGGCGACCCGAGAAATTGTGGCTGCGCGCGGCGCCCAGGTAGGCGCGCACGCGCACGTCCGGATCGACGATTTTCGGCAGGTCCGGCAGCAGGGGATCGAAGGCATGCGCTCCCTCGTCGAAGCGGCCCTGCTCGACCAGCACCAGCGCCAGGTTCACCCGCATCTCGAGCTCGCCACCGGCGTGGCCGTTCGCGCGGTAGATGGCACGAGCCTCTTCGAAACGCGCATTCGCCGAGTCCGCGAGCATCATCTGCACGTCCAGGCGACCGAGCGCCGCCACGGCATGCGCGCGTTCGACAGGCCCAAGCGCGGAAGTATCCGCGGCGAGCGCGGTGAAGGCCTCGCGCGCCAGTCGCTGCGCCTCCTCCGCCGTCGGATTCTGGCTGGCGGCATCAGACGACATCGCGGCCAGCGCCAGGGCTTCGACGTATCTCGCCCTGGCTACGCCGCGTTCATCGGCGGGCGCCAGCTTCGCGAACGCCGCCGCCGCACGCTGCGCCTCCGCACGCGCCTCGTGCCGGTCGAGACGGAAGTAGACCAGCTGTCGCGCGCGGACCAGGCGTGCCTGCGCCGAGAGTGCGGCGTCTGCCGGCGCCGTGCCGAGGCCGGCGATCGCGAGTTCCATGTCTTGCGACAGAGACTTCGCGGCATCGATGCGCAGCGCCGAGTCAGTGCCCTTGGTCCAGGCGCGGAAGGCATCGAGACGCTGCGCTCGATTGGGTTCGTCGTCGCGCGCCGGGCGCGACGCAAACTGTCGCACGTGTACGCGCACCTTGCCCGGATGCACGAGGTCCTGGCCGCTCGTGAGCGTGACGCGCACGCGCGCGCCTTCGGGTACTTCCAGCGCGGCGAGTTCGAGGCCTGCGCCGCCGAGATGATTCTCCACTTCGATCGACCGGGCGGGAATATCGCGGCCCGCTTCAACGTGCAGACTCAGCCGCACGTCGACCAGGTTTTCATCGGCGATGGCGACCAGGATGGCGTCGTCGTGCACGCGGAGTTCCCGGCTGGCCTCGTCGGTCAGCTGGCCCGCCGCGCGCTCGAGGGTCATTTCCTCGTCGAGAACGGCGGCACCATCCGGAATGGCCGGATGCCGCGCACAGGCGCAGAGGACGAGACCGCCGAGTGCCGGCAGCCAGACACGCCACTTCATGCAACGAGCCCCCTAGGACAACGCCTGGGAGCTTACTCAAATTCGGTGCCCGGCTCGACCCGAAGTTGGGACCCGGCGCCGCCGCAATCTCGGCGGCCGGGCCCCAGGCGTCAGGCACTCACCAAACCACTCGCCTGCAGGAACACCAGGACCACCGCGGGCGGCACCAGGTAGCGCAACAGCCAGACCCAGCTCCAGTACAACCTGCCGAAGCGCGATCCGGACCGGAAGGCCTGCTCCCGCGCCTGCGCACCCACGCGCCAGGCGAAAAACAACGCGATGCCGAGTCCGCTGATCGGCAGCAACCAGTTGCTGCTCACGTAGTCGACCAGGTCGAACCAGTTTTTGCCTTCGCCGCCAAACCACCCGGCGGTGGCGGCCTGCATTTTCGTTCCGAACAAACTCGTGCCACCAGACAACGCGGCCGGGATTCCGGCCAGAGCCAGCGCGCCCGCGGTCAGCAGGCAGGCGCGCAGTCTCGCCATGCGTCGCTCGTCCACGAGATGACTGACGAGAACTTCGAACAGCGAGATCGTGCTGGATAGCGCCGCGATCGCCAGCAGCAGGAAGAACAAGGCTGCCCACACCGGGCCTCCCGCCATCTGCGCGAAGGCAACCGGCAGCGAGACGAACACCAGGCCCGGGCCGGCATCCGCATCCAGCCCGAAGGCAAAAATGATGGGGAATATTGCCATGCACGCGAGCAGCGAAATGACGGTGTCGAATCCGGCCACCATGGACGCGGACGCCACGGCGTCGTCACGACGACTGAGATAACTGCCGTAGGTGATCATCGCGCCCATTCCGAGGCTGAGCGTGAAGAAGCTGTGACCCAGTGCCTCGAGCGCGCCGTGAGAGGTGATGCTTCCCTGGAGTCCGAACACGAACCGCAAGCCGGGTGCGAATCCGGGACCGCGTGCCGCCTCGATCAGCATGAGCACCATGACCAGCAGCAACAGCGGAACCAGCGCGCGGCAACAACGTTCGATTCCTCTTTGCACACCGCCGATGACGATCGCCGTCGTGATCGCGATGAAGACGAAGAACCAGAACAGATTGATCGACGGGCTGGCGTGGACGCCGGCGAACAGCTCCCCGTATTCGGACGGAGCTGACGCGAACAAAGCACCCGACACCGCCAGCCACGCGTAGTGCAGGGTCCATCCAGAGACGACGAAGTAGTAAGAGAGAATCAGGAAGGCCGCCGCCAGGCCGAGCCAACCCACGCCAACCCAGATTCCGCCGCGTCGCGACAGCGCGCGGAATGCCCCCACCGTGGAGCGCTGCGCCGTGCGACCGATCAGGATCTCAGCGATCAGGATCGGCAATGCCACCAGCACCACGCATCCCAGGTAGACGAGCACGAACCAGCTACCGCCATTGACGCCGGTGATGTACGGAAATTTCCAGATGCTGCCGAGCCCGACCGCCGACCCCGCGGCCGCGAGCACGAACGAGATTCGCGATGACCAATGGTCACGCCTTCCCGCCGGGGCGAGTTGCGGCTCGCGCCCGGTGATATCCAGCTCCGTGGTACTCATGGTCGGAAACGTTTGCGCAAGCACACGAAATGCATCCGCGAGCCATCCGGAAGCACCGCGAGCGTCTGGTCGAACCGCTGGTAACCACACCGCTCGTAGAGGAGTGCACCTCCCAAGGTCGCGTCGATGCGGATTTCGTCGTGGCCCGCTTCCAGGATCGCTCGCTCGATGTCTGCGAGCAGATGTCGGCCGACGCCGCACCGCGCGAATTCCGGATGGACGAACATGGCGCGTACCCTCGGCAACGGGTTTGCCGCAGGCATGGCGTCGCGTGTGACCGCGCTGTAGGCCGGCACTCTGAGGCTCCAGCCGCCGCAACCTGCCAAGCGCGTGCCCACATGCGCGACGAAGTACGTCCCGTCCGTCAGCAGGTAGTCCTCGAGCGTCGTTCCATGACGCAGGTAGGACTCGATTTCAGTGTCGCTGTAGAAGTCGCGTCCGAGCGTCCTCAAGGAGTGGCGTTGCAGCTCCAGGATCTCGGCCTGGTCGGCGAACACCGCGCTGCGGACCGAAACCGTTTCTGCCGCGGTCGATGTCGCCAGCGCGGGGGTTTTCACGTTGAACGATGAGGCTGCTGCCGCCATGGGGTGTCTCCTGCTTTACGGACGGCGCGCAGTGTGCGGATTGAGTCTGTCCCGCAACAGACATAGAAATTCTGTTTATGATCCGGTACAGATTGAGGCCACGGGATTCTGTACCGGTCCATTTCAACCGCCTCTGTACCTGTCGATACGACCGGAGCCGGGGCAATCTGGCGATACACCCATGCGACGAGCGGCAACAGCGACCACGGCGGAAGGCTTCCTGTACCGGGATCTCGCGCGGCAGATCGCCGAAGCGATGCGTGCCGGCAGCCTGCGGATCGGCGACCGCATTCCCTCGGTGCGTCGCCTGAGCAAGCAGCACTCGGTGAGCATCTCGACGGCCGTACATGCGCTCAGGCATCTCGAGAACCAGCGCCTCATCGAGGCCCGGCCGAAATCCGGCTTCTTCGTCGCGCGACAACCCCACGAACTCGCCGAGCCGGAGGAATCACACCCGAAGCTGTCGGCGCGATACGTGGTCACGCCGTCGCTGCAGCGCGAATATCTCGAAGCATTTGCGGCGCCCAACTCCGTGCATCTCGGCCCGGTGGTGCCGCCCACCTCGATGTTTCCCGGCGCGCGCCTGGCAAAGCTCATGGCCTCCGTCGCGCGCCGCCATCCGTCGCTGACGGTCAGCTACCCGGTGTATTCGCCGGGTACCGAAGAACTGCGTCGCGTCATCGCCCGGCGTTCACTGGATAGCGGTGTACGCATCGGCGCCGGCGACCTGATCGTCACCGCCGGATGCCTCGAGGCCATCATGCTCGCGTTGCGCGCGGTCGCGCGTCCCGGCGACGTCATTGCGCTCGAATCACCCACGCATTTCATGTTGCTGCAGGCGATCCAGAGTCTCGGCATGAAGGCGCTCGAAGTGCCCACCCACCCGCGCTCGGGGATTTCAGTCGACGCGCTCGATCTCGCCACGCAGAAGCGCGGCGCGGTGCGTGCCGTGTTGCTGGTGCCGACGTTCTCCAATCCCCTCGGCAGCACCGTCCCCGACGATCATCGAAAGCGCCTGGTCGAGCTGTGCGCCGAGCGCGAAGTGCCCATCATCGAGAACGACGTATTCGGCGAAGTGAGCTTCGAGGAATCGCGGCCCAGGCCGTTGAAGTCCTGGGACCGCAGCGGCAACGTGTTGCTGTGCTCCTCGTTCAGCAAGACCGTCGCGCCCGGACTGCGCGTCGGCTGGATCGTGCCTGGACGCTTCCAGCAGGAAGTCGCGATGTTGAGCGTCGCCGGCTTCACCTTCACGCCGCACATTCCGCAGCTGGTGCTCGCGCAGTTCGTCACCAACGGCGGCTACGACCTGCACCTGCGCAAACTCAGAGGTGCGCTGCGCGAGCAGGCCGAACGATTGCGCGAAACAGTCGCGGCCTCTTTTCCGGAAGACTCGCGGGTCACCAAGCCGCGGGGCGGCTACGTGTTGTGGATCGAGCTGCCGGCGCGCGTTGACGCCGTGGAGCTCTTTCGCCGCGCGCGCGCCGACAACATCGCGCTCGCGCCCGGCCCGTTGTTCACCAGCACCGGGCGATTCCGCAACTGCATCCGCCTCACGTTCGCACAGAACTGGAGCCGCGCGATCGAAGACGCCGTGGCGCGCGTGGGACGGATTGCGCGGGAGCTGGAGTCACACTGAGCGGCGGCGAGCCGCCTAGAAGAATTTGTGACTCGTAAAGGGATGGCGGCATCCGTCGCGCATGCAGGCGAAGGCTGGCGCGTCCGCTCCCGGAATGATGTCCGGCGATCGCGGAACGAAAAACACGCAGCTGCAGCGCAGGCATCGCGAGAATCCCAGCTCGTCGACCCCGTCTATCGCCGACAGCTTGGTCCTCGCCTCGCCAAGTGCCTTTTCCAGGATGGCATCCGCCTCGTCGATCGCCTTGCATTGATCGGCTGTCCATTTGTGGCCGCTGGATTTCTGTGCCATGCGAATTCCCCCGATAACCAGGCGCCCATCAGAACCTTCCAGCGCTTACGGGAGACATACGTGTAGTTTCGAGGAACAGGGTTGCGGCATAAATGAAAGGAACTCTTTGTGCCTGTTTGCTGGGATCGCTTCAATTGATCAGCCAGGCCCAGGCCTACGAAGCGGACATCCACTATTCGACCACCTATGCGCTCGCCAGGGCCGTCGGATGGGCGGAAGCCGACGCCCTGACCATCGCCAGCGCCAATGAAGCGGTGGACGAGAACCAGGACACCGTCGCGGCTCTCGAGGTGGAGACGACTCCCAGTTCTTCCCTGGCCGGCTACGTCACGAGTTCACTCCACCAGGCGGAGAAGAACCTGCGGTTTCACTGCTTCAGCAGGACACGTGGACAGGCGGGCCAGGTATCCGCGGACGTCCGCAAAGTCATGGCCGGCCACTTCGCCCAAGTGACTGAACACGACGAAACTCCCCGCGGAAATTCCAGGAGGCTGATCGCGCTGGGTGTTGCCCTGCACTGCCAGCAGGATGCGTACGCGCACGTGGGTTTCGGCGGTACGTGCGGCTCGTTCTCGGGCAGTTGTTATGGGCACACCTATCAGACCTTCCTCGACCAGGTGGTTTTCGGGTTGGTGAAGAAGCATCACCACAACCCGGATCATCCCGGTGTGTCCGGTGAGCGGCTCCTCGAGGCATTGCAGGGGACGGCCAGCGAACTCGCAGCACGTCGGCCAAAGGCCTCCGTGCGCTCGATCCCGACTCGTGATTTGTTGAACTTGTCCGATCGCCTGCGCGAGTCCGGGCTCGACCTGGCTGATGAAGTGCGGCGCGATTGCAATCGCTACATTGCCGGCAAGTGGCTTTACGACTTCTTCCGCTCCGGCAGCCGGACGAAAAACCTCCCGGACACACTGGAAAAACTTTCCCCGGCAGTCGCGGTCACCTGCAGGAATGCGTCGCTGGCCTCGGCAACCATCGTCAGCATCCCGCGTCCACGCTTCCCGCGCCTGAACCCGGATGCATCGCCGTCACTGGTCAGGGACGATGGAACCTACCAGCTGCTGCGAGACGGGGACTTCGACGTCTCCGCGCCGGGAATCCACGCCGAGGGAATCGCCGATCTCTTCCCCGACTACAACACCCACAAGGTGAAGGTGCAGTTGTCGCACTGGAGTCAACTGCTTGCCTTGCCACTCACCTTCCAGGTCGCGCTCCTGACTGAGGACGGCGATCGCAGGCTGAGGTGAACCCGGGCGGCGATCCACTGCCGGTCGACTGACGTTATCGGGCCTTCGAGCCCTGGGCGGGCGGATCCGGTCTTTCCACGAGCCATTCCTCGACGGCCGCGCGTTCCTGCTGGACTGCATCGGCCTTTTCGACGGCGAGGTCGGTGTTCCCCTGCTCTTGCGCCGCCTTTGCTTCGGCGAGCTTCTGGCGCATGGCTTCGAGGTGCTTGCGGATTCGGTCGAGAGCCTCCGGTGGAAGTCGCCTCATCGCTTCAGAATCGTTGACTAGCTTGTCGACACGCTCTTCCAGCGAAGCGATTGCCTTCTCGGCCTCCGGTTGAAACTCGTCCCAGCGTTTCTGGGCGGCCGCCAGCGCCTTCCTGGCCTCGGCGGTTCCTTCGGCCAGGCCGGCCTCGAGTTTTTCCTGCGCCCGCTCGAGCGCGGGACGGATGTCTTCTTTTTCCCGGGAACAGCCGCTGATCAGCAGTGTGATGCCGATAAGTGTATGGGTCAGTCGCATGTATGGCCCTGTGGCGTTCGACGCTATTGAATATCATGCGACCCATGAAAACACCTTTCGTTCGGCCGATTCTCCTGTCGATCATCGCGCTCACGTTCCTGTCAGCGTGTTCGAAGTCGACCGAGTCGCCTCCCGCCGCCGCGGGAAGCCACTCCCACGCGTCGGCTGCCGACATCAAGGCGCTGTCCCCCGAGGCCTCGATCGCCAACATGCAGATGCCGAGTGGCTACAAGCTCGAACCGGTGTTGACCGAGCCCAATATCGCCGAGCCGGTGATGGTCGCCTTCGATGGCAATGGCCGGATGTACGTCGCCGAGATGCGCACCTACATGCAGGACGCCGACGCCACGGGCGAGCAGGAGCCATTCAGCCGCGTCTCGCGCCATGAAGATACCGACGGAGATGGCGTCTACGATCGTCACACCGTGTTCGCCGACAAGCTGCTGCTGCCGCGAATCCTGCTGCCGCTCGATGACCGCATCATCATCGGCGAGACGAATACCGATGATCTCCACATCTATCGCGACAAGGACGGTGACGGCGTCTCCGACGAGAAGACGCTGTGGTTCCAGGGTGGTCCGCGCGGCGGCAACATGGAGCACCAGCCCAACGGTCTGGTCTGGGCCATGGACAATGGCATTTACTCTACTTACTACGACTACCGCCTGCGCTTTGGCCACGACGGGAAAGCAATCAAGGAACCGATTCCGGTAAACGGTGGCCAGTGGGGCCTCACGCAGGACGACTGGGGCAAGGTCTGGTTCGTGAACGCCGGTAACGAGACCGGGCCGGTGCACTTCCAGCAGCACATCATCTACGGGCAGTTTTCCGCGCCGGATGAGCACATCGGGCAATACAAGGTCGTCTGGCCGATCGCGCGCGTGCCCGATACGCAGGGCGGCCCCGGACAGCTGCGGCCGGACGACACGCTCAACCACTTCACCGCCACCAGCGGCCAGGACATTTTCCGGGGCGATCGCCTGCCGGCCGATTTGCGCGGAAACCTGTTGTTTGCCGAACCGGTGGGCCGCCTGATCCGCCGCACGCTGATCACGGTGGACGATGGCGTCACGCGGCTCGCCAACGCCTACGAGAAGGAACACAGCGAATTCATTCGCTCGACCGATCCTCTCTTCCGACCCGTCAACATGATCACCGCGCCCGACGGCACGTTGTACATCGTCGACATGTATCGCGGCATCATCCAGCAGGGTGAATGGACCAAGAAGGGCTCCTATCTACGCGAGCAGATCGACAAGCTCCAGATGCAGCGCGAGATCGGCCGCGGCCGCGTCTATCGACTGAGTCACGAGGGTTTCGAACGCGGTCCGCAGCCGCGCATGCTCGACGAGACTCCGGCGCAGTGGGTGCAGCACCTCTCGCATCCGAATGGCTGGTGGCGCGACACCGCGCAGAAGTTGCTCGTGCTGCGCCGGGATCGCTCGGTCGTGCCCGCGCTCGAGAAGCTGGCGGCGAGTGATGCCGCGGATCCGCGCCCGCGACTGCATGCGCTGTGGACGCTCGATGGACTCGGTGTGCTCAGTGACAAGCTGATCCACGGCGCATTGAAGTCTTCCGACCCGCAGGTTCGGATCGCGGGACTGCGCCTCGCCGACGCGCGTCTCGACGCCCGGACCGCGGGCCGCTCACCACTGGCCGTCGCGATGCGGGATGCGCTGCGGGATACCGATCCACGCGTCGTCATCCAGGCCATGCTTTCGGTGCGGCGCGCCGAATTGCCTGACGCGAAGAAGATGATCCAGGCAACCGCCGAGGCCTCATCCTCCACCGGCGTCTACCTCGTCAACGAACAGCTCTGGGACGCAGCCAGGAGCGAAGATCCCCAGCTCGTCCGCCTGCTCGGCGCCAACGGCCTGAAGTCGTACCGCTCGGGCGCGACGCTCTACAACTCGGTGTGTTTCGCCTGTCATGGCGCCGACGGTCGCGGCGCGCCCGCGCCGGGTGCCGAAGGCCGCACGATTGCGCCGTCGCTCGCCGACTCGCCACGCGTGCTCGGCGACGAACGCGCGACCATCGCCATCCTGCTCCATGGCCTGCAGGGCAAATTGAACGGCATCGACTTCGGCGCACCGATGGTGCCCATGGGTTCCTATTCCGACGCCGAGCTGGCCAATGTGCTCACTTACATCCGCAACAGCTTCGGCAACCGCGCGCCGGCGGTTGGAGCCGCGGCCGTCGCCGCCCGCCGTGCCGCCGATGCCGGACGCAGCAGCTACTGGACGCTCGAAGAGCTCACCAGCCAGATTCCCGCGCTCGGTGTGCCGCGCGAGCGCTTCAAGCGCCGCGCGGAGTGGAAACTCACCGGCAACATGGAAGCGCGCGACAACTCGCCGCTGGAGGCCATGCTCGATGGCGACCCGAAAACGGGCTACTTCACCAAGGGGTTCAAACCCTTCCCGGTGGAGTCACTGACCATCGAGCTGCCCGCGCGGGCCAGGATTCTCGGAATCGACATCGATTCGAGCGGAGAGAAGGCGGAGAACGGCAAGGATCTTGGCTGGGCGCCGGCCTATAGCGTCGAAGCCTCCGACGACGGCAAGACGTGGACCAAGGTCGCGCCGAAAGTCATCGGCGAACCACACGCCCGTCTCAACCTGCCGGCGCCGATTGAAGCGCGGCACCTGCGCATCGCCATCGTGGAAAAGGAAGGCTGGCAGCCGTGGGTGATCCGGGAGCTCAACCTGTACGGCGTCGAATAACACGCAACCGAAGCGGCGCGGGATCGTGTCGGCTCGTCCGACCTGCGATCCCGCGCAGTCAGATACTCACGGGCAGATGAAGCGCACCACGTAGTTCTGGCAACTCTGACCCGACCCCTGGCTCGAGTTCACGCACTGCAGTCCCTGATTGTCGAACTGCGCGAGCCGGTCGTTCGGACCCCAGACTTCCGGGGACCACACCGGTGACTGTGCCGTGCCCGTATTGAAGCGCGCCTGGATGGCCATCGCGGGACCCTTGGTACAGAGGTTCTGGTAGCTCCCGCGGTTTTCGTAGTCACCACCGTTGGCCGGAGAATCAATGTTGTACCAGCTCGACCAGTACTCGGTGTTGTTGCTGTTGTCCTTGCACAGGTAGCGCGTCTGGTAATCGCGGCAGGCGCGTCCACCCGTGTTGTCGGCGTTCACGCACTGCAGGCCATCGCGCATGTTGAACGTGCGCACGCGATCCGGGGCGAACTGATCAGAGCGGAAAATGTTGTTGAATCCCTGGATGTGCGCTTCGGTGCGCGTGGGGTTCGCGCAAGTGAAGTGCGGAAACTCCTGTTGGGCCGTGGCGCGTGTCTCGATGTCGCCCGTGCCATTCCACGGATGGTCGCGATTGATCCAGCGATACGGACTGGTCGGCGACGACGGCGGCATGATGCCTTCGTTGAAGAGCGCGTCTTCGAGCGAGGGCAACGAGTCGGTGATGTTGTCCGCGTGCACCGGGTCGAAGTTGTGGCAGGCGCCACCGCAGGTGCCGTTGTTCGGATCGAAGGCGAGATTGACTCGACGCACGCCGCTCGGCGTACCCGCCGCGATGAAGTCGAAGTTCACTTCCGAGTAGCGGTCATTGTGCGTGTCGTGATGATTGTTGAGCAGGCCAAAGGTCTGCATGGCTTCCACGGAATTGCCGATCACGTACGGGCCGCTGGCGCGATGGCAGAGGAAACACTGGTCGTTGTTGGCTTCGAGATCGGCCGCGTTGCCGGGGCCGGGCGGCCGTTGCCAGTACGCATCGGCCGTGGAATTCTGCGCACTGTTCGCGAGATCGATGGCCGGCACGTTGGGCGTGGTCTTGTTCGCGGCCGAAAGAAAGTTTGGATGCTTGCGGTTGAATACGCACGTTTCGCCTGTGTCACGACGATGGATCAGCACCAGCACCTTGCTGTTCGGATTCAACGTCCTGGTCGACTCATTGACCACTTCGCAATGCAGAAGCGCGTCCACCTGGTCGCTGAGCCGGAAATAGCTGAGGCGCGAGGGACCGGCCATGCGGCCGTTGAAGGCCACGCTGCCAGGGCCGAAACAGCTCGCGGCCGGGATCAGGGCCGGCACTTGCAATACCTGCTTGCAGAAACTCACCTGCTCGGAAAGCTTGGCGGCCTGTGCCCACATCGGCGCCAAAGCCATAAGGGCTGCCGCGATCCAGCGCGGCGCAAGAAAACGCATCTCCATTTGTTGTCTCCCCTGAAAGGTTGCGTGCACACATTCCTGACACCGGTGTCTATTTCCATAGACATTCACGGTGTCCCGTTGGTCCCGAGACTCAGGGGTGGGTAGTCGTCGGAATTGGATTCACGTGGGTGCCCGGTACGAGAAACGCCGTGCCTGCGCAGCGGCGCGGTCGATCAGTTCCTCCCACGCGAGGCAGCTAGTTAGCACGAATGACACCGCATGACAAGAACCGTGGACAACTGCACCAGGAATGAACGCGTATGACACCTGAAGTGCATGTCCCGCCAGGATCCGGGCTAGTGGTCCCGCTCGGTCAGTTCAATGAGCGCGACGTCCGAATTGTCCTCGCGCCGATCAAACACGATCTCTCGCCCGTCCGGTGACACGTCGAAGTCGCGTATCGAAAACTCCCGGCCGAATGCCGTGAGCTGGCGGCGCGCGCCGTTTTCGAGATCCAGCAGCCAGAAGTTGCCGTGCCGCATCTCGCCCATGAGCACCACGAGCATCTGGCGCCCGGGCACGAAGCTCACGCGCGGCGAGCCGCGCGGCAGCGTGATGTCACCCAGCGCGAGCGGCGAGCCGTCCGGGCGCATGGCCTTGAGCGCAAAACTGGGGCCTACATCCGCATCCGAGTAGACCAGGAACTTGCCGTCCGATGACCACAGCGGGTTGAGCGCATGACCCTCGTTCAATGCCACGGGGGCGGCACCGTCGAGCGGCACCTTGTAGAGCCGGGGAATGCCGCCGTCGCGAACACCGGCGACCACCAGCTGTTGTCCGTCCGGAGACCAGGCTGGCGCGCCACGCACCTCGAGCTCCCCGCCGATCGGCCGCGCGCCCGCGCCGTCGGGCTGCAGCAGATACAACCGCGTGCCTCGTGCGGATTCCGCCGAGAAGGCGAATCGCTCACCGCCCGGCGCAATCGCCGGACCTCCGACGACGCGGGTGCGCGGCGCACTCCAGAGTTCACGCGCCTCGCCATTGCGCAGCATCCAGATGCCATGCCCATCGTTCTTGGCCGCGACGAACAACAGGTAGTCAGTCCCGATCCGCGGTGCCTGCCCACCCACCGTGGACAACTCGATGCGCGAGGCCGCACTGTCATCCACCACGTGATCCGCGATGGGTACGCGCCACAAGCTGGTCTTCGCGTGCTCCACGGTGGCCACCCACCGACGACGGTCGGCGCTCGCGGCCAGCGAGGTGTACTGCTCCACTCCGAATCCGATGCGTCGCGACACCCGGGACTCGACATCGAGAGCGAACAGCCAGGGACCCGCGCCGTCCCGGGTCTTCGCCAGGTAGAGCAGCGTGTTCTCGTCGTAAAAGGTCGGATAACCCATCCAGGATTCGTGCGAGGTGAGGCGCTCGGCTTTCGTACCGTCGGGGTGCATGCGCCACAGGTCCATGGCATCCGGCGGTATGCCCCGGACGAAATAGAGGTGGCGTTCGTCCGGCGACCAGGTTGGAAAATGAGAATGCACGCCGCGTGGTGCCACGTGAACCTGCCGCGGTTCACCATTTGCGTCGATGACGAAGGTGGGATCGCCCGGCGCAGCGGTGTGATACACGAGTCGCGAGCCGTCGCGCGACCAGTCCATTTCGGCCGCGCCGGCTCGAAACTCACGCAATGCACCCCCGAGCGTCGGCACTCCCCAGATGCTGACGGATTCCGCCGCTCCGGCGACGCGCGTCCAGAACGTGACCATCGCGTCATCCGGCGTGAAGGCGACGCTTCGAAGCTCGGGATTCAACAGCTCGGGAGCCGCGCCGCGCGTCAGGTTGGTGAATTGTCCCGTACCCACCTGCGTGACCCACACGTCCATCGCGCCTTCGCGGTCGGCAAGAAAGGCCACGAACTTGCCATCATGCGAGATGGCAGCGGCCTGCTCGCGGCCCTCGAAATCGGTCAGCGCCGTGATACGAGCGCCGGCCAGAAGCTCGCGCGGCTCGGACACCTTCCTCGTGAGCGCCCAGAAAACGACTCCGGCTCCCGTGAGCGCCACCGCGGCGACCACCATTGCAATCATCGCCATTTTTCGGCGCGGACCCGCGCCGTGCTCCTCTTCCGCCTGCGGGCGGCGGTTGCGCATCCAGGCATCCAGCTCTGACCGGAACGCGTAGACGGAGCCTCGCTTGTCGTGCACGTGCCGATGGATCGGCATGCCCTCGCGCTTCTCCCAGCGCTGCACCGTCGTCACGTCGCGATTGACGTAGGCGGCAATCGCCTTCCACGAGCCGAGCCGGTCCTGGGAGGGCGGCGCCGCGTCGTTGGGATCGGTCGGTGAAGCGTTCTCCATGAACCCCACGGCACAGTGTTGGACTGCATTAGGCGGCACGTCGCCTCGCGCGGCATCTTACCGCTTGAGGCTCACTGCGACCGGGCCAGACCCTCCCGTCGACCCCCCACGCATCGGGGAACCAACCAACAAGCGGCCCAGAAGGGCCACGGGAGATTGTCATGTATCTGAAAATTTCAGCCTGGGTGCGGCTATGCGCGACGGCGACCCTGCTGGCAGCGGGCGTCTGCGAGGCGCATGGCCGGGCGCCCGATCCAGAGGTCATCGTCGAGTGGAACGAGATTCTCGAGAGCGTTCTGCCGCCCTCCGGTCTCACTCCGCCGCGCAACTACGCGATGCTGCACATCGCCATGTTCGACGCGGTCAATTCCATCGACCGTTCGTATCGACCCTATCGCGGGAGAGTCGCGGCATCGCCGACAGCCTCGCAGGAAGCGGCAGCCGCGCAGGCGGCGCGCGACATCCTGGCAACCAACTTTCCGGCATCGGTGGCTGTGTTCGATGCCGCGCTGCAGGCGCGCCTGGCCAGGATTCATCCGACGCTCGCCGCGCAAGGCGTTCGAGTCGGCAAGGCCGCCGCCGCCAGCATCCTCGCCTGGCGCCAGAACGACGGGTGGAACGTGGCGCCGGCGCCCTATTCGCTGCCGGCGTTTCCCGGCCTCTATCAACCGACACCGCCCGCCTTCGGCGCGCCTCAGTTCCGGCAGTTTCAGACCACCGAGCCGTTTGCGCTGCTCACGCCGACGCAGTACCAGCCCGTGGGGCCACCCACGCTCACCAGCCAGGAATATGCCGACGGGCTGAACGAGGTGCAGGCGCTGGGATCCGCCACCAGCGTGACGCGCACCGCGGAACAGACCCAGCTCGCGCGACTGTTCGCCAGCGTGATCAGCCGCACGATCCATTGGGGGCTGTGGAACCACGTCGCGCGCGACACCGCGCGTGCGCGCAAGCTGTCATTGATCGAAACCGCGCGCCTCTTCGCGCTTCTCAACGTTTCAATTCACGACGGCCTGCAGACCTCGCACAGCAGCAAGTTCGTCTACGGGTTGTGGCGCCCGGTCACGGCGATCCGCCGGGCCGATGAGGATCTGAACGCGGGGACCAACGCCGATCCGAACTGGACGCCGCTGCTCACCACGCCGCCGTACCCCTCGCATGCCGGCAACATGGCCTGCGTCGGCGCGAGCGCGGCCACCGCGCTGGCCCTGTTCCATGGCACCGACGAATTTCCCTTCACCGCCGTCTGGCTCGGCAACACCGGAAATCCGGATGTCACGCGGCCGTACGCGAGCTTCTGGCAGATGGCCGTGGACCAGGCGAACAGCCGCGTTTACGGCGGCATTCATTTCTCATTCGAAAACCTCGCCAGCCAGCAGGCCTGCCCGAAGGTGGCGCGGTACGTATTCGAGAACTACATGCAGCCGCGAGAGACTGCGCGCGACTGAGCACGCACTGACGACACGCGGATGGCTGATACGGGCGTCAGCCATCCGCTCCTGCGTCAATTGAACGTCAATCCATCCTTCATCACGAGATCGACCTTCTTCAATACGGTCACGTCCTTCAAGGGATCGCCCGTGACGGCAATGAGATCCGCACGCTTGCCGGCCTCGAGCGTACCGATCTCGCTCGCCAGGCCCAGCAGGTCCGCGGCATTCACCGTGGCGGCCTTGATCGCTTCCGCGGGCGGCATGCCGTGCTTCACCATCAGCTCGAACTCATCGGCGTTCCTGCCATGCTTCGATACGCCCGCATCGGTGCCGAAGGCGATTTTCACGCCGCGCGGAAATGCTTTCTCCAGCGCCTTGCCGGTGATCGAGATTCGCCAGTCGATCTTGGCGCGCACTTCCGGCGGATAGGCATTCGGATCTTTCGCGATGCGCTCGAGGTAACCGTTCACGGTCGACAGCGTGGGCACGTAGTACGCGCCGGTCTTGAGGAACAGCTTGATGCCTTCTTCATCGAGCAGCGTCCCATGTTCGATCGAATCGGCGCCATTGCGAAGTGCAAGGTTGATTCCATCGGCACCATGCGCGTGCACGGCGACCTTCTTGCCGTAGAGGTGCGCGGTCTCGATCAGGGCCTTGGCCTCGTCGTCGAACATCTGCCGGCCGAGGCCTGCGCCGATACGGCTGTTCACGCCACCCGTGGTCATGATCTTGATGGCATCGACACCACGGCGGATCTGCAGGCGCACCGCGCGGCGACAGGACTCGGCGCCATCACACAGATTTTCCTGGTGCACGTGTTCCGCGATGTCCGGGCTGAGGCCCAGCGAATGATCGCCGTGGCCGGAGGTGGTGGAGATTCCGCTACCCGCATCGACGATGCGAGGCCCCGGCACCTTGCCCGCCGCGATTGCGTCGCGCAGGGCCAGCGTGACGCCGTCGCTGTTGCCGAGATTGCGCACCGTCGTGAAGCCTGCGACCAGGGTCTTGCGCGCATTGACCGCCGCTTCGTAGGCAAAGTATGCCGGCCCATTCGTGAGGCTCTCGATCAGCCCCTCCTGCCCGGCCCGGTCGCTGTCGAGGTGCACGTGCGCGTCGATCAATCCAGGCAGCACGAATTTGTCGCGCAAATCGATGACCTGGGCACCCGGGAAGCCGGCGGCGTCCTGGAAGCCGTCGCGAATCGCCTCGATCTTGCCGTTGCGGACCAGGACCGTGGATGCGCCCCGCGGCGGCTGCCCGGGCCGATCGAGCAGGCGACCGGCGTGAATCATGACCACGGCATCCGTCGCGGACTGCGCAGCGCCGCCGGCAGCCCACATCAATGCCAGAACACACACGTGAAATGAACGAGAAGCTCTTGTTGTCATGAGATTTCCCGGAAAGCGATGCACGTCAGCGTAGCAGCAGTATTACAGCCATTGCCACGCATCTTGCACCGCACTACGGACATTGGACTCGGGATTCCTATACATTGACTGCCCATGCGCCAACGCTCGGTCACGTTGGCATCACCGCATGGGAGCAATCACGTGAACAAAAAGGAATTTGCGGCCATCAAGTGCGTCGCGTCGCTGGCCGCACTGGGTGTGGGACCGAACGCGTTCGCGCAGGAACAGCAGGACGACGACTCGGTGTTCGAAACCGTCGTCGTGACCGCGCAGAAGCGCGAGCAGAGCATCTATGACGTGCCCGTCGCGATCAGCGCGTTCACGCCGGAGTCCATGGAAAGACAGGGCATCACCGATCTCACCGACATCGGCAAGTTCGTCCCGAACCTCAACATCACCGGATTCTCGGCGGGTCACACCTCGTCGCAGAATCCATTCATCCGCGGCATCGGCCTGCAGGATCACCTGATCACCACCGAGCCGGGTGTCGGCGTTTACGTCGATGGCGTGTACCTCGGCCGCCAGGTCGGCCAGAACTGGAGCCTTGCGAACATCGAGCGCGTCGAAGTCTTGCGCGGCCCGCAAGGCACGCTGTACGGACGCAATTCGATCGGTGGCGCCATCAACATCATCACGCGCAAGCCGGGTGATGATCCGGGCGGCAGAGTGTCGTTGATGGCCGGGAGTCGCGGACGATTGAACGGCGACGTCTACGCGGACATGCCGCTCTCGGACGAGTTCGCGATGTCCTTCAGCCTGGCCTACCAGCGCCGCGACGGGCTCGGCGATTTTCTGCTGATCGAGGATCCGAACAAGGAAGTCGGCGAGATGCAGGACGTTTCCGGGCGCATCGCGATGCGCTGGAAGCCAACCGACAATCTCTCGTTCCTGCTGACCGGGGACGGCAACGACGGCGAGAACGGCCTGCGGCCTTACTACACGCTGATCGACGAGCTTGGCGCGGCGTGTCGGGCCAACCCGCCTGCTCCGCCGGCAACCTGCGCCGCCGCCAACGGCGCCGTCTACAACGCCGGTTATCGGAATTCCGATCGCGCCAGCGATCACTACGACAACAACACCGGCCAGGTCGACCAGATCGAGGTGACCAACCGCGCCTACGGCGTCTCGTTGACGGCCGAACTCGAGGTTTCGGACGCGCTCAGTTTCAAGCTGCTCGCCAGCGATCGTCACTCGGAATACGAGAGCGGACTCGACGACGACAGCTTCTACGACGACTTCCTGTCGTTCCCCGAGATCGGCTCCGCCGATCAGCAGTCGGTGGAATTGCAGGCCACCGGCGAAGCGGGTGCCTTCGACTACGTGGTTGGCCTCTTCTACTACGAGGAGGAAGGACAGAACTTCCAGAACGATACGAGCTTCAACTGCGGGAACGCGGCTGCGCCGTGCCCGGCTCCCAACAGCGGTGATTTCTACCTGCATCAGAAGTACGACAGCCAGGCGGTGTACGCGAATGTCGGCTACCAGATCACCGATGCGTTCCGGCTCGCGGCCGGCGTCCGATACACGCAGGACGACAAGGCCGCGGACACCGAACCCGTGGTGGGAGTGATCGGGGCGTCGAACAGCAACGATGGATCGGAAGTGACCTGGGACGTCTCGGGCTCGTACAAGTTTGCAGACCGCATGACGTTCTATGGTTCCATCCAGAGCGGCTACCAGGCCGGCCAATACCCGGCGCGTCCGTTCTGCCTGTTCGGAAACATCAACTGCTTCGTGGCCACCGACAACGTCACCGCGATCAACTACGAGGTGGGTTTCAAAGGCGAGGTGCTCGACAACCTGCAGCTGAGCATCGCGGTGTTCAACACGGATTATTCGGACCTGCCCTACCAGGTGAGTACGACGACGGGCGCCGGCTTCAATACGCAAAGCATCGTCGTCGACCAGACTTCGCGCGGCGTGGAGTTCGAAGGCACCTGGGCCGCGACGGACAACTTCCGGCTGAACGCCACGCTGGGTTACATTGACGTTGACGTCGACGATCCCAATCCGGCGGCTGTTGCTCCCCTGACGCCGGAACTGACGGCGTCGTTCAGTCCCGAGTTCACGATTCCCGCGGGAAGTGGAGAAATCACTTTGCGCGCCGACTGGTCATTCCGCGACGACATGTACGGCGAGCCGAGCAGCGACCCGGCGCGGTTCACACTCATCGAGAGCCGCGACCTGGTCAACTTCGACATCAGCTATCAACCCGACGACGGCGACTGGACCGTCGGGCTCTATGGTCGCAACGTCACCGACGAGCGTTACGACAACGCGCGGCTCAACACCGGTGACTACGTGCTGGTCATGCTGAGCAACGACGCGAGCGAGTTCGGCTTGCGGTTCATCAAGGAGTTCTGACACCCGGGCGGCGCTGCCCGGTCGCGCCTGTTGAAGGTGCAGTTGCATCATGGAGTAAGGGTGAGAGAAAGCCCGGAGTGGTGACAGATATACATCGAGTCACACCGTGAGCTGGCTGAACAACTAACAAGAACACACCCGAGGGACCTATGGCGACCTACGTGCGCTCCAATGCGTCCGGCAAAGGCGGAACCTTCACCAATACTGACCTTCTCTGGTACGCCATTGGAGTGCGGGCGATGCAGGCGCGCGCGCTCGACGATCCTGCCAGCTGGTGGTTTTTCGCCGCGATGCACGGCGAGTACGTAAGTCCAGAGTTCACGCAGCCGGATTTTCCTGGCTGGGGCTCGATTCCAGGTCCACCCGCGGTTCCGGTGACACCGCTGCCTTCGCAAAGCGTGATCGACCGCTTCTGGAATCAATGCCAGCACCAGAGCTGGTACTTTCCTCCGTGGCATCGTGGCTATCTACTGGCCCTGGAGGCACAGATCCGCGCCGACGTGATCGCCGCCGGCGGTCCTGACAAATGGGCGTTGCCCTACTGGAACTACTTCGGCGCGGGAACGCAGTTCGACATTCCCCCTGCTTTCACGCAGGCCTCGTTGCCCGACGGAACTCCGAATCCCCTGTTCGTCGCGAATCGTTTCGGACCTTTCGGCACCGGCATCATCTTCATTCCGACGCCCGCTGGAATCCAGGGGCATCCCGGAGTGGTGCTGTTCGCTGGTCCGGTCAACGACAACTGCATGACCAATACGAGATACACCGGCCTCAATGCGAACACGCCGCCGCCAGGTTTTGGTGGCCCGGTCACCGGCTTCCTGCACGACGGTGGTACTTCCGGAAATCTCGAGGGCAACCCGCACAACCTCGTGCATGTCTACACGGGTGGCATCGTCAGCAATTCGAACTACGGATTGATGGCCGATCCGGGTACCGCGGCGCTCGATCCCATCTTCTATCTGCACCATGCCAACATCGACCGCATGTGGGAGGTCTGGAACACGAGTGCGGCAAATACGAACCCGGTGGATCCGAATTGGCTCGATGGGCCAGCTGCCAGCGGCGACAGGGAATTCGTCATGCCGATGCCCGGCAATGCGACGTGGGTATTCACTCCGCGGCAGGTCAACCGGATCGCCCCGCTGGACTATACTTACGACGACTTGCCGCAGCCGCCGGCAATCCCGAACTTGCTGTCAACGAGGCTGTCGCGGTTGGGCGCCGCTGGCGCCGCGGCGGCAGCGGGAACCGGTCGCCGAGACGCTCGCAAAGAGGGAAATGTGGAACTCGTCGGCGCCAATTCGAGTGCACTCAAGATCACGGGCTCGCGCATGGACGCGACCGTTCCGCTCGACGATATCGTTCGAAGCAAGGTATCGGCGAGCCTCCTGCGTGCCGCCGAAACCGCTGCGCCGGACCGCGTGTATCTCAAGCTGGAGAACGTGCGCGGCACGCGTGACGCGTCGGTACTGAACGTCTACGTGAACGTCCCGGAAGGAACGGCGCCCGACCGGCATCCTGAAATGTTTGCGGGAAGTGTTGGACTGTTCGGTCTGCGCAGGGCGAGCATGAGGGACGGCAGGCACGCCGGCATGGGCCTGAGTTTCGTGCTGGATATCAGCAACATCATTGACCGGCTGCATCTGGATCGGAGGCTGTTGTCCGACGCGCTGCGCGTGACGATTCTCCCGGACCGCGAAGTGCCGGAGGACGCGGCGATTACCGTGGGACGCATCAGCCTCTATCGCCAGGGGACTTGAGGCCGTGCTTTTCGATCCGCGCGGGTTTGCGCAGATCCGGAACATCACACTCGTGATGGGTGGCTTGGCGTGGTCACTGCTGGTGATCCTGCCCTTGCTGGAGCCTGGCTCGCAGTTGGCGCACTCCCACGGTCACGCGGCTCACCCGGAGATTACACCTGCGGGGATGCCACATGACGGGTGGCAGCTGGCTGCGGCCAATTGGCTGTTGATGCTGGTCGCGATGATGGCTCCCGTACTCGCTCCTGCGATCTATCACATTCGCGTGAGCAGCCTGTCGCGGCGACGAACGCGCTCGACCCTGCTTTTTGTTGCCGGCTACGCCGGTGTCTGGATTGCTGCAGGGGCCGTTCTGCTATCGCTCGTGGATTTTCCGCGAGCGATCGGGCTTCCACCCTACATGGCGGCCGCGGCACTGCTGGCGTTTGCGCTTGTGTGGCAGTTCTCGCCGTTCAAGCAAACATGCCTGAACCGTTGCCATGAGCAGCCGTCGCTGGATGCATTCGGTCGCGGCGCGGACCGGGACGTGCTTCGGTATGGCGTCATGCACGGCACCTGGTGCGCAGGATCGTGCTGGGCGTGGATGACATTGCCGATGCTGCTGCCGCAGGGTCATCTGCCTGCCATGGGGCTCGCGGCCTTGCTGATTTATTGCGAGCGCCTTGACCGTCCCCAGCCGCAGCGCTGGCAGCTGCGCGGCTTCGGGAGGGCGATGCGACTGGTTGTTGGACGTAGTCAGATGTGGCTGCACGCTGATCGTCGGATTGCGGTTCATCAAGCAGTCCTGGCACCGCGCACATCACGCAGCGGCAATTGCCAGAGGCCGTGATCATTGCCTCCCAGAAGATAGATCGCGAACGTGCCGTGCCCCGGTATCTCCAGCGGGGGATGGGCGACTTTTCCGCCGGCACGAACTACCGCGGCCAGCGCAATCTCGATGTCGGGCACGAGCCAATAGGGCCGCACCACCGGATCTTCGTTGATGCGCAGCGGTGCGCGGACTCCGATGAGTCCACCGTCCGCCATGGTGGCGGTACGCGCACCGCCGAGCCTCGCATCCGGCTCTCCGAACCGTAAAGCCTGTGACGCGGCGTAAGCCGCACAAACGGCGTCGACCTCACGGGTCACGATTTCCAGGTATTGAACTTTCATGATGGCTGAGCAACCTCGGCAGTAAGGAATTCGGACACCACGGGGACCACCGCCTCGGGCGGCGCATCGTGGCCGTGCTCCGCGATCATCGCCAGGCGGCTGTTGGGAATGATCTCAGCGAGTTGGGCCGCGGTCTCTCGAAAGAACTCGGGGCTTGCGCCACCGGCGATCACGAGCGTCGGAATCCCGATCGCGCGCGCCGCTCGCAGCGGAATGCCGCCGCCGCTGAACTCTCCCATGATCTCGAAGTCGTAAATCATCGTGTGCGCCAACGCTCGATACTTCGGGTCCTTGCCGAGCTCGGTTACCGCCTCCGGCGGCAGCCCGTACGCCGTGAAAAACAGTTCGATGGCGTCGTTGCGTCGCCCACGGGCCAATGCGTCGCGCACCCCCTCGGCGAGCGAGCGAGCGCTGCGCCGGCTCTCGTCGTCGTCGGATCCATATGGCGGCTCGTGCAGCACGAGCCGGCTGATCGGCAGCCCATGAGCCGCCGCAGTCAGCGCGAGTCCGGCGCCGGAGGAATGTCCGTACACGGCGGCCGCGCTGCCGGTTGCTTCGATCAATGCGCACAGATCCTCGACCTCCCGCGCAACGGCATAAGGAGCAGTATCCCCGCTCTCGCCCCGGCCGCGCCGGTCGTAGTTGATGACGCTGAACTTGTGGCCCATGCGCTCGGCCAGCGCAGCCAATGCCTTGCGCTCGCAGAAAAGTCCGCCCACGAGAATGACCGTCTTGCCCTTGCCTCTTCGGTCGTAGGCGATTCGCGTGCCGTCCGCCGATGTCACGTACTCCGTCATGCCGGCTGCTCCCCCGCAACTTCAAGCTATCGAACAGCCACAGGCTTTCACACGACGACGCGGAAGGGAGGGTCGATTCTTGCTCCGTATTGACGAGGACGTCTTCGCAGGTAGTCGTCGCGTCGCGATGGCATTGCCGGGGCTCACGGTGGAGTACTCCTGGCTGCCGCCGTTCCGCGGCGCGAGCATTACCCGTCCGAATCGCCTCGAGGTGGTGTTCTCCGCGCACGCCCACGTCGCGGTGGAACAGGAACGCATCGTCCATGAAGTGCGCGCCAACCCCGGGGGCTGCTTCGTCGTCGGCGCGGAACCTCCCACGTTGTTATGCGTCCCCGAGTACAGCGATACGCTCGAGATGTATCCCGACATGGGAATGCTGAAGTCGGCGGCGGCGGACGCGAATATTCGCCACTTCGAACTCGAGCCGACGATCCGCCCAGGTCGCGCGACAACGCATCGCGTCGATCCAGTCGTCCTGGGTGTGGCTCACGTCCTTCGACGCGCCAGCCTGGGGATGATCACCCTCAGCGATGTCGGCGCGAGCCAGGCAGCACACCTGCTCGTGGCGCGCGTTCTCGAGAATCAGCATGGAATTCGGCCGTGCGCCGCGCGGGCGGTGCGGCTCGGGAGCCGGACGCTCGCCACCCTGGCCGGGCACATCGAGGCGAGTCTCGATCGAACGATCACGATCGACGAACTCGCCAGGCTGTCGGGCATGAGCCCGTTTCACTTCGCGCGCTGCTTCAGGCGTTCGACCGGGCTCGCGCCGCATCAATACGTGCTCGCACGACGGATCGATCGCGCCAAGCATCTGTTGCTGACCACAGGCCTTGCCGTCCAGGACATCGCCTGGAAGATAGGCTTCGAGAACATCAACCATTTCCGGCGCCAGTTCCGCGCGCAGTTCGGCATCACGCCCGGGGATCTTCGCGCCACCATTCGCGCCAGGCAAGGAGATGGGGCGCGTTCGCAGCTTCAGGGTTGTTTCAACTTGTAACGAATTGTGCGATTTGCAGCACATCGTGCGACCCGCTCGTACACCACCGCATCCTTGGCTGAGCAGCAACGCGCGAGGTGCGCTCCCGGGATCGGGACATCTGGCGCGGGGTCTGCGATCAAGTCTGCTCACCCGTTTCAGGAGATGCTCATGAAATTCACACTGCTCACTTGCGCCTTGTTGATGACAATCGGCGCGCATGCCGAACCGGGGGCGCAAGGCGGCCCCAGCAAGCTTCGCGCCCTCGACACCGACGGCGACCGCCTGATTTCACTTGCCGAGGCCCAGGCGGGCGCGCCCGATCTGGCTTCGCGTTTCAATGCAATCGATGCAAATCATGACGGCATGCTTTCGATCGACGAAGTCATGGCCAGCCAGCCGAAGAGGAAGGTCCGGTTCACCCGCGACATGCAGGAAGATTTCGCGGCGGCAGACGCCAATGCCGACGGCAGGCTGACGCGTGCGGAAGCGGAAGCACAGATGCCCATCGTCAGCGACTTTTTCGGCGAGATGGATGCCAACGCTGACGGCTACGTCACCAACGAAGAGATCCGCGCACACGCCCAGGCGCACGGCCCGATTCACATCGTCAGGGAGCGAGGTTCGGACCCTGCCGGCGAGTAGTTCGGCAACTTTCTGATACATGTCTCCCGCCGGATTTCCGGCGGGGGTTCTCGACACCTCTCGAAGTCAGATCGAGTACTCCGCATTGCCCTCGACTACCGTCTGCGCGAGTTTCGGCTGCTCCCCCGCCTTCCACCGGTTCACACGGTGCCGCACGCGATAGCGCAACGGCCCACCATCGGCCGATTCGCTGCGTTCGAACGGCACGGGGATGCAGACAAACTCGGTTTCGAGCCAGTCCGCGGTCACCGTCACCAGCCCGTACCCGTGGCCGCCGAGATCCACGAACTTGAGATGCGGCGCGACTGCCGGGTTGTGGAGCTTGCGCGCCTCGGCGGCGCTGGTCCGTGACAGCGCCAGCGCGGCGCGCACGCCGTGCAGCATCGTGTAGTTGATCGCGGGGATCTCGCGGTGCTCGCCGGTGTAATACAGCGCGCGCAGTGCGTGGTCGGGCTTCACGATGCGATCACCGATCTCGACGAGACCCTGTGCCGAGATGGACCCCGTGACGAACTCGACTCCCACCGGGTCGTAGGCGCGCGGCGGCAGATCCGCGGATGTCAGGCCGGCCCAGAACGAGTGCTTGTCGCCGGCCACCACCGCGAGGCCGGTGACGCCCTTGCTGCGCAACACGTCGTAGATCATCGCGTGCTCGGCGTAGTACCCGCCGTTCGCCAGCGCGAAGCCCGTGCCCGGCCACCTGGGTCCCAGGCCCTCGGGCAGGTTGGCAAGATCCGTGCGCCACGCGAGCGTGCCGAACGAATGTCCCCAGACCTTCCAGGGCGCCTGGCTCACGCTCAAGCGCTCGATGAGCCACGCGCGCTGCTTCGGCCCGAGGTAGGACTGCATCGGCTGGTCGACGCCCGGGTTCGGAACGTCCCGGCCCGCGAATCGCAATGTCGCGGGTGGCTTGCCGCCGTTCGCGGCGCGGCCGTCGTCGATGACGCGCGCCGTGTCCTCGTCGATGAACATCGGGAATCCATCCGGTGCCACCGCGGAGCCGTCAGCATCGGCGTTCTTGTACGAGCGGTTGTCGGTGAGGATCAGCTCGGCGTTGCGGCCGTAGCGGAACGCTCGGTAGATAGTGAGGCTGTCGACGGCCGATGCATTGTCGGCGCCGAGACCGAAGCCGTTCTCGTCGAACTGCGTGATCGGCGTGTCCTTGACTGCCGGGGCCTCGAAGCGATCCCGGTGAGCACCGGGCCGCGCGACACGCGCGGGCTGGAATTCCCACCATGCCTGGTTGGCCGCGACCTTCTTCGTCTGCGCGGGGCGTTGTTCGCCGCCCAATACCTGGATGCTCTGGTATCCCTGCCACGAGAACTCGTGGTTGTCCCACACCGGCACGAAGGGCCAGCGGGCGCGCGCGTCCTGCAGGTCGGGATCGGTGAGGTAGGCGCGGTACACCGTGCGGTAGTCCGCCAGCGTCACGGGCAAGTGATAGTCGCGGAACTTGTCGCCGTCGGGGTACTTGAACAGCGGGCGCAGGCGGCGGCCGCGGTACTGGCCTTCCGGCATCTCGTCCGGGTAGTTCACGACCTCGTAGATGAAGTCGCCGAGGTGCAGCACGAAGCCGAGCTGCTCGGCGCGCGGGCGACGCTCGTCCTCGTAGATCATTCGACGATACGCATTCGCGGCGCCGATCGACATGTCCTGGCAGCTCACGAACGTGAAGCGGACCGGGCGCGCGTCGCCCTCACGGGGTGCTGTCAATGTGCGGCCAACGCGGCTGCCGTTGCCCTCTCCGTCGGTGAAGCGGTACCAGTACTCGGTGGCGGGCTTGAGCCCGGCCGCCAGGAAGCGGCAGGTCCAGTCGGTGTCGGCGGTGACCTCGGCTTTGCCACGCACGACGACGTCGTGGAATGTCGGATCTCTCGCGACTTCCACGGTAAGTAGATAGGAAGCGCGTGTATCACCGCCGGATGGCTGGCGGCGCGTCCAGAGCAACACGCTGTCGGGTGCGGGGTCGCCTGAGGCGACGCCCTGCGGGTATAGGTCTCGCCGCTCGCGCCACGCAGGCACTGCCGCGCTCCCCGTCCCGAAGGCGAGTACGGCGCCGGCGGCGGCGGCTGACTGGGCAAACTTTCGGCGGGTCAGCATCGGCGCATGATGCGCCGACCGCCCAGCCTCGCGCGACAGCTCATCGCACGGCTGGGCGCAGCGGCGCCTCAATGGTGCGGGCGAAGCCGCCCCGGATGTATGCTCAACCCTCGTCAGCCTGGGGATGTCCCAATGAGAAGAAGAACGTTTTGCCAGGCCGCCCTCGGAACCGCCGCGCTGGCAGCGCCGCTCAGTCGCCTGGTTGCGGCTGACAGGCCTGTCCTCGCGGACGTACCGGCGATCACGCTTTCCGGACAGTCCACCGTCATCGAAAAGGCGGCTCTGAACGAACTGGCCCGCAGCCTTCATGGCCAGCTCATTCTTGCTGACAGCGACGAATACGATGCCGCGCGCCGTGTCTGGAATCGCATGATCGACAAGCGCCCCGCGATGATCGTGCGTTGCATGGACACGGCGGACGTTGCCAACGCCATCACCTTTGCGCGCGAGAGGGCGCTGTTACTCGCTGTTCGAGGCGGCGGACACAGTTTTCCGGGCCTGTCCACTTGCGATGGCGGGATGATGCTGGATGTTTCGCCGATGAAATCCGTGAGCGTGGACGTGAAGGGGCGCAGGGTTGTCGCGGGCGCGGGCTGCTGGGGAGGTCACGTCGATGGCGAGACCCAACAGCACGATCTTGCAACGACGATGGGCCAGATCTCGGACACCGGAATCGCGGGCCTGACGCTGGGCGGTGGATACGGCTGGCTCTCGCGACAATTCGGCCTCGCTTGCGACAATCTCATCTCGGTCGAGATCGTGACCGCCGATGGAAAATCGCGCCGCGCCAGCCAGCATGAAAACCCCGACCTCTTCTGGGGACTGCGTGGCGGTGGCGGCAATTTCGGAGTTGCGGCCCAGTTGGAATATCGCCTGCATCCGGTGTCGCAGCAGGTGATTGGCGGAGGCATGGTGTGGAGCATCTCCGACGCTCGCGCTGTCATTGACTTCTATCGCGAGACTACCGCCCGGGGTCCGCGTGAACTCAGCCTCGACCTCGGCGTCTGGCTTTCCAGAGACAATGAACGTCACATCGGCATCGATCTTTGCCATGCCGGCGACATTGCATCCGGAATGAAGGTGATCGAATCCCTGCGCCGCATCGGCAAACCGCTGGAAGACGAGGTCAAAGTCAGAAGTTATTTGGACGTCCAGCGGCAGTTCGACGACGGGAACATCTCGGGCCAGCTTCACTACGTCAAGGGTGGCTTTGTCCCCGAGATCACGAACGCATTCGAGGAGTTCCTGGTCAAGGACTTCGAGCCCAGGAGTGGCGCGGTGATGTACATGCAGAACGCCAGTGGCGCCGTGGGCGATATTGCGGCGGAAGCCACGGCGTTCTGGAATCGCAAGGCGGTGGCAAACCTCATGGTGCTGGCCGAATGGGGAGACCCCGCGGACACCGAGCGCATGCGCGCGGCAGTACGGGCGACGTGGGACCAGTTGGCGCCCTTCACGGCCGGGTACTACGTCAATCTCTCCGACGCAGCCGGAGACACGGCGAGCCGCAACTACGGCGCCAACTACGCTCGCCTCGTAAAGCTCAAGAAGAAGTTCGATCCGACGAACATGTTCCGGCTCAATTCGAACGTGGCGCCAGGATAGCTGCGCCAAACGCAGCCGGCTGCGGCGTCAGGTCGCGCGACGCCCCGGATTGTTCGGGTGAGTGGTCCAGTCAGCCTTTTCGCGCGTGATCGCGCGGCCGGTGCGCGGATCAACGCCACCCGTCATCGGACGCATCGTGATGCATTTCTCGACCGGACACACGCTCACGCACAGGTTGCAGCCGACGCATTCGGCGTCGATGACCTCGAAGTGCCGCGCACCGTTCACGGTCGCGGTGATGGCCTGGTGCGAGGTGTCCTCGCAGGCGATGTAGCAGCGCCCGCACTTGATGCACAGGTCCTGGTCGATCCATGCCTTGTCGACGTGATTGAGGTTCAGGTACTGCCAGTCGGTCACGCTCGGCACGGCCTTGCGTACGAGTTGACTCACGCTCGCAAAACCTTTCGAGTCAAGGTAGGTGTTCAGGCCATCGACGAGGTCGTCGATGATCTTGAAACCGTAGACCATCGCGGCCGTGCACACCTGCACCGTGCTCGCACCGAGCGCGAGGAAATCAACGGCGTCGCGCCAGTCGGTGATGCCGCCGATGCCCGAGATGGGCAGTTTCGCGGTTTCGCGATGCCGCGCGATCTCGGCCACCATGTGCAACGCGATCGGCTTCACCGCCGGCCCGCAGTAACCACCGTGTGAGCCCTTGCCGTCGGTCGCCGGGTAGATAGTGAGCGCGTCGTAGTCTACGCGCATGATCGAGTTCAAAGTGTTGATCAGCGACACCGCGTCAGCGCCACCGTCCTGCGCGGCCTTCGCGGCGGGAAGAATATTGGTGATGTTGGGCGTGAGCTTCACGATCACGGGCACGCGCGCGTATTTCTTGCACCATGCGGCGGCCTGCTGGATGTATTCGGGCACCTGCCCGACCGCGGAGCCCATGCCGCGTTCGGACATGCCGTGCGGACAGCCGAAGTTGAGCTCGAGCCCGTCGGCACCGGTGTCTTCGATCATGGGCACGTACTTCGCCCAGCTCTGCTCGTTCATCGGCAGCATGACCGAGACGATCAGCGCGCGGTCCGGCCAGTCGCGCTTCACCTGGCGGATCTCCGCGAGATTCGTCGCGAGCGGGCGATCGGTGATCAGCTCGATGTTGTTGAAGCCGATGACACGCCGGTCATTGGAGTGGATCGCGCCGTAGCGCGGGCCATTCACGTTGACGATCGGCGGATCCTCGCCGAGCGTCTTCCAGACCACACCACCCCAGCCGGCCTCGAACGCGCGATTGACGTTGTAAGCCTTGTCGGTGGGCGGCGCGGACGCGAGCCAGAAGGGGTTGGGTGAAGTGATACCCAGGAATGTTGTCTTGAGGTCGGCCATCACGCACCCCCTTTGAGAAATCGATCGATCGACAGCGCGGCGACTTTGCCGTCCTGCACGGCACTGACGGTGAGATCGTCGCCGCCCGCGACGCAGTCACCACCCGCCCACACACCGGCCAACGATGTCTTGCGCTCCGCATCGACGGCGATGCGCTCCTTCGAGAGCGCGACTATTTCCGCCGTGTCCGCCAGCCGTTCCCACAGCACGTTCTGCCCGATTGCCTTGAACACCACGTCCGCCTCGAGCGCGTAGGTCTGGCCGGTACCGGTGAGTTTGCCGTCGGCGGAGAGGCGCGTGTGTTCGAATTCAACGGCGCGTACGCGTCCGCCCGCGCCTGACAACTTGCGTGGCGCCGACCAGGTGCGGACGTTGACGCCGCGAGTCTGCGCGAACTCCTGCTCGTAGCGGCTCGCGTTCATCTGTTCCTGGCCGCGGCGATACACGATCGTCACTTCGTCGGCGCCCAGCGCCCTGCTCTGCACGGCGATGTCGATCGCCGTCATCCCGCCGCCGATCACGATGACACGCCGGCCGACGGGCAGCCGTGACTTGTCGGGGGCCTGCCGGAGCTGCGCGATGTAGTCGACGGCATCGACGACGCCCTCGAGCTTCTCGTCGGCAAGCCCGAGTCCGTTGACTCCCGCGAGCCCGAACCCGAGGAACACCGCGTCGTACTCCGAACGCAGGGTCTTCAGCGTCACGTCGCGGCCGAGCGCCACGCCGTTGCGCACCTCGATGCCGCCGATGCCGAGGATGAACTCCACCTCGCGTCCGGCGAAATCATCCGGCGTCTTGTAGGCCGCGATGCCGTATTCATTGAGCCCGCCCAGCTTCGCTTTCGGCTCGAACACGACCGCATCGTGCCCGAGCATCGCGAGACGGTGCGCACAGGAGAGCCCCGCGGGGCCGCCGCCGACGATCGCGATGCGCTTTCCGGTCGCCGCGGCGCGCGCGAACAAGGGAGTGCGCGCCTCGAACACCGCGTCGGTCGCATAGCGCTGCAGCAGACCGATACGCACCGGCCTGTCTTCGTGCGTATTGCGTACGCAGGCTTCCTCGCACAGCACCTCGGTCGGGCACACGCGCGCGCACATGCCACCCATGATGTTCTCGCTGAGGATGGTGTGCGCTGAGCCCTTGAGATTGCCACTGCGGATTTTCTGGATGAAACCCGGGATGTCGATGCCGGTGGGACACGCACGCGTGCACGGCGCGTCGTAGCAGAAGTAGCACCGGTCGGCGTCGATGATCGCCTCGGACGGCGTCAGTGGCGGATGCATGTCCGAGAAGTTCGCGGCGATCTGCTCGGCGGAGAGGCGGGCGGGTCGGACGTCGCTGGCTTCCTTGGCTGGCTCGTCTTTCACTGGGTCACCGCTTGACGGGTTTCGGAGTACTCAATTCGATCTGCTTCTTCATGGCGTCGTAGTAAGACGCGAACGGCGGACGGTCGACGTGTTTGCCGGCGCCGCGTTCGACGCGCAGCTCGCCCTTGGCGTACACGAGTTTGCCGCCGCTCACCGTGTGCGACGCGCAGCCCTTCACCGTCATGCCTTCGAAGATATTGAAGTCGATCTTCTGGTGGTGCGTCTTTGCGGAGATCGTCTTGCTGGCCGCCGGATCCCAGACGACCAGGTCGGCGTCCGCGCCCACGCCGACACTGCCCTTGCGCGGATAGATGTTGAAAATCTGCGCCGCATTGGTAGACGTGACGCGCACGAACTCGTTCATCGTGAGCCGCCCGGTACCGACGCCGTGATGCCACAGCACTTCCATGCGGTTCTCGATGCCGGCCGTGCCGTTCGGGATTTTCCGGAAGTCGTCTTTTCCCGCGGCCTTCTGCGGCGCGCAGAAGCAGCAGTGATCGGTCGCGGTCGTTTGAAGGTTTCCCGCCTGCAGTCCACGCCACAGCGCGACCTGGTGTTCCGGCGAACGGAACGGCGGACTCATCACGTGCGCGGCGGCGCGGGTGAAGTCCTTGTCTAGATAGACCGAATCGTCGATCAGCAGGTGCCCCGCGAGGACTTCGCCAAACACGCGCTGGCCCTCGTTTCGCGCGCGGGTAATGGCCTCGAGCGCCTGCCGCGAGGAGACGTGCACGACGTAGACGGGCACCTTGAGCACTTCGGCGATGCGGATCGCGCGGTTCGCGGCCTCGCCCTCGACTTCCGGTGGCCGCGACAGCGGATGGCCCTCGGGGCCGGTGATGCCGCGCTTGTAGATCTCATCCTGCAGCTTGAAGACGAGGTCGCCGTTCTCCGCGTGCACGGTGCAGATCGCGCCGAGCGACTGCGCGGTCGAGAAGCTGTTCACGAGCGTCTCGTCGTCGCACATGATGGCGTTCTTGTAGGCCATGAAGTGCTTGAAACTGTTGACGCCGTGCTCGCGCACCAGCGAGATCATGTCCTGGCGCACGCTTTCGTCCCACCAGGTGATCGCGACGTGGAAGGAATAGTCCGCGCAGGCCTTCTCCGACCAGCCGCGCCAATCCTTCCACGCTTCCATGATCCGCTGCTTGGGATTGGGGATCACGAAATCGATGATCATCGTGGTGCCGCCGGCCAGTCCCGCCGCCGTGCCGGTGAAGAAGTCGTCGCTCGCCACCGTACCCATGAACGGCAGCTGCATGTGGGTGTGCGGATCGATGCCGCCTGGCATCACGTACTGCCCGCCGGCATCGACGACGGTGGCGCGTGCGGGTGCATCCAGCTTCTCGCCGACCGCGGCGATTTTCCCATCCACGCACAGCACGTCGGCGCGGAAAGTCTGGTCGGCGGTGACGACCGTGCCGCCTTTGATGAGGAGTGTCATCGCAGCTACCTCAGCTTCTGCCCCGGCTCATCAACCAGTAGATGAGCCCGCCCAGGAAGGAGCCCGTGAACCATCCGTAAGTGTAGAACCACTGGAGCTTGCCCGTAACGAGCGCGAACAGCGTCAGGGCCACGGGAACGACGAGTGCGACGAAACCCGCAATATTCCAGGACGGATACGAGCTCCCGTCCTTGTACAAGGCCGGAAGATCGTAGTGTTGGCGGCGCACCACGAAGTAGTCGACGACCATGATGCCCGCGATGGGGCCGAGCAGGCTCGAGTAGCCGATGAGCCAGTTCGAATAGAGAGTGTCGACGCTCACGTCCGAGTGCAGCCAGCCCATGCGCTTCAACAGCTCCCAGCTCATCAGGGCAATGCCGATGAAGCCGGTGAGCAGCACGCCCTTCTTCTGGTTGATGAGGCGCGGCGCGAGATTCTGGAAATCGTTGGTGGGCGACACGACATTGGCGGCGGTGTTCGTCGCCATCGTCGCGATGATAATGATGATCATCGAGAGAATCACCCACACCGGGCTGTCGATGCGTCCGATCAGCGTGATCGGGTCCGAGATGGTTTCGCCGACCAGCTGCGCCGATGCGGACGTCAGCACCACGCCCAGCCCGGCAAACATCAGCATCGTGAATGGCAGGCCGATGATCTGGCCGACGATCTGGCTCTTCTGCGATTTGGCGAAACGGCTGAAGTCCGGGATGTTGAGCGAAAGTGTCGCCCAGAAGCCCACCATCGCGGTGAGACCCGCAAAGAAGTACGCGAGGAACGAGGCCTCGGCGGGCCGCTTCGGCGGCCGCGCGAACAGCTCGGTGATCGAAGCCTGCGGCCACGCCCAGATCAGCAACCCCGCGCCGACCAGCAGCAGCAAGGGCGCCGCGAATGCCTCGAGGCGCTTGATGGATTCCGAGCCGCGGATCACGACCCAGACGTTCGCGGTCCAGAAGATGAAGAAGCCCAGCACTTCACCCACGCCGCCGAGCGCCTTCCAGGGCGCGAACAGCGCCGACAACAGCAGGTGCACCGCCATGCCGCCGAGCAAGGTCTGGATGCCGAACCAGCCGCAGGCGACGAGAGCGCGCACCATCGCCGGGACGTTGGAGCCGATGATGCCGAACGACGCGCGCAGCATGACCGGAAACGGGATGCCGAACTTCGTGCCGCCGAAGGCATTGAGGATCAGCGGTATCAACACGATGACGTTGGCGATGAAGATCGCCCACAACGCCTCGCCAACGGACAGGCCGAAGTAGGTAGTCAGCACACCGCCGAGCGTGTAGGTAGGCACGCAGATCGACATTCCGACCCACAACGCGGCGATATGCCAGGTGTTCCACGTGCGCTGCGCGACCTTGGTCGGCGCGATGTCCTCGTTGAAGCGCGGGCTCGCGGCCAGATCGGCGCCGACCTCGAGCTCGTAGAACTCGCCGACTTTCACGGCGCGCGAGGTAGGCTCCGTCATCCGCCCTGCACCAGCGAACCGTACGCGTCCGGCCGGCGGTCGCGGAAGAACTGCCACGTGTCGCGCACCTGCCGGATCATGTCGAGATCGATCTCGTGCACCAGCAGTTCATCCTGGTCGTAACTCGCCTGCGCTTCGATCTGCCCGCGCGGATTGACGATGTAGCTGGAGCCGTAGAACTCGCCCATCCGGCCCGCCCAGGGCTCTTCCTTGCCGACGCGATTGATCGCGCCGATGAATACGCCGTTGGCGGCGGCCGAGGCGGGCTGCTCCAGCTCCCAGAGATATTTGCTCAGGCCCGCGACCGTCGCCGAGGGATTGACGATGTATTCGGCGCCGTTCAGCGCCAGCGCCCGCCAGCCCTCCGGGAAGTGCCGGTCGTAACATATATATACGCCGAGCTTGACGTACGCGGTCTGGAACACGGGGTAGCCCAGGTCGCCGGGTTTGAAGAAGAACTTCTCGTAGAAACCCGGATCCACCTGCGGAATGTGCGTCTTTCGATACTTGCCGAGATACTTGCCGTCCGCGTCGATGACCGCGGCGGTGTTGTAGTACACGCCGGTCATGGCTTCTTCATAGACCGGTACGACCATCACCATGCGGTACTTCTTCGCATACTCCTGCATGAATTTGGTCGTGTAGCCATCGGGAACCGCTTCAGCCGCCGCGTACCACTTGCGATCCTGGCTGGGACAAAAATAAGGTTGGGTGAATATCTCCTGGAAGCACAGAACCTGCACGCCCGCGGCACCCGCCCGGTCGATGAGTGGAATGTGCGCCTCGAGCATGCGGTCCCGGATCTTCTCCGGACCCATGGAGACCTCGCCCTTGAGTCCCATCTGGATCAACCCGCACCTGAGCTTGCTCATCCTTGCCTCCCGGCCTTCGTGCTTTCAGCCGAGGATCGCACATGTTCCGTTAGAATCCATCCCCGCTACTTCATCCTTGGGGGTCTGTCATGTGTGAGCGCGATTCCAGTGACGATATCCTTCGCGGCAACGAGCTCTCGCGCCGCCAATTCGGTGCCCTGGGTCTCGGTGCGACGCTGGCCGCCATGCTGCCCGCGGTCGCGGGTGCCACGGAAGTCTCGGAGACCGAAGTAGAGATCAAGACTCCCGATGGCACCTGCGATGCGCATTTCGTGCATCCCGCCAAGGCCACCGCCGCCGTGCTGGTGTGGCCGGATATCTTCGGTCTGCGTCCCGCCTTCCGCGCCATGGGCAAACGGCTGGCGGAATCTGGGTATGCCGTGCTCACGGTCAACCCGTTCTATCGTTCCATCAAAGGCACGCCCGCGAGCCGCGACGACGCGTTCGGCTACGCACGCATGCTCAGCGCCACGACGCATGTGTCCGATGCGAAGGCCTTTGTGGCCTGGCTGGATTCGCAGAAGGCGGTAGATACCCGCCGCAAGATCGGCACCACGGGATACTGCATGGGCGGAGCCATCGTGTTTCGCACCGCGGCTTCGCTGCCGGATCGCATCGGCGCCGGCTGCTCTTTTCATGGCGGTAGATTGACCACGACCGATGCGGACAGCCCGCATCTCCTGATTCCGAAGATGAAGGCCGGCATGCTGGTCGCCATCGCGGACAACGACGATCAGAAGGAGCCGGACTCGAAGGACATCCTGCGCAAGGCCTTCGACGAGGCGAAGGTGTCAGCGGAGATCGAGGTGTACAAGGGCGCGAATCACGGCTGGATGCCGCCGGATTCGCAGAATCACAATGCGGCAGCGGCCGAGCGCGGGTGGGAGCGCAAGCTGGCGTTGTTCAAGAAGGCGCTGGCGTAGCGCAGAACTTCTCTACCTACTCGAAGTAGAACGCCGGTAGGTGCAGCGCCCTCCGGCTCCTCACCGCCGGCGCGCACTCAGCCCAAGAAGCCACGCTGCTATTGTCGGCCACCAAGCCTACTCACGCTCATGCTTCTCCGACGTCGGGAGAATTGCCAGCACTTGTTCAACGTCTGCTGCCATTGGCTGAGTATCTGCGATTTCCTGGTACCAATCGACGTAACGCACCAGCTGACGCCGCGTGGAGTAGATTTCGAACGCCTCCTGTCCAGCGCTGTCGACTAGATCCTTTGCGCGCTGCTTTGCGATGTCCGTAAGCTTCTCTTTCGTATAGGGATGGGGCGGTGATTCGAACAACTGGGCGAGCAGGCAAAGTTCGATGATATTGGCGTACGCCCATCGCAAGCGCTGCTCATCCTGGCTCTGGAGATCGTTGCTCGACAACAGGAACGCGACGGGCCACAACGCCTCCGGTTGCTTGTATTCTTCGCTTGGATGCGTGTGGATTCTCTGGAGAGTCTGCTTCCAACGGCGGAACATCAGATCGAGTGAAATGTACTGGACGACTGCCCAACTGTTGTGTCGGTCCTGCAAGAAGGCCTGCCAATAGTGACGATGCGCATGCTCGAGCAGCTTGGGCCAGGCTAGCGTCTCGGCCGGCGCTTGGCCTTTGCGGCTGAAATAGAAGTACACCTCCGCGCAACGCTTCTCAGTTGCCGCGAGCAAGCCGAGCACGCGCCCCTTTTCGCCTTTCACACGCTCCACCAGATGCTCGAGGCGCTTCCGACCGGTTTCTATGCGGCTCCTGGCATCCTTGAGCACAGTGGCTTTCTGTTCGTCGGTCAGCATCTCAGTCTGCCGGTAAGACTCGCGAGAAATGAACTTCGCCGTCGCCCGGTCCGCATAGTTCATCGCCACTTCCATGCTGCGCATGGTTTGGCTGATCTGAAGCTCCGAATAGCGCCGCTCGAGATCCCTTGGCAAGGACACGTACGCCGTCACGCTCGCCCAGTCGTGATATTGCGGAAAGCGCGAATGCAATTGGCGGCGCAGGTCGTGCAGCGCGATACGGGGATCCTCTCCCCAAAGCAGGCCTGCGTACAGAATGTTGGTCAGCAGGATCGATCCTGCGATAGATAGGGGAAACTGACTGGCGACTACTATCGGCACTCCCGCCGAGTGCAGGGCGTGTGCGAGACTTGCACCTATACCGGCAACGCTGCCCAACGCCGAACTTTCGCAGCTAACCAAAGACACGACCATCGGACAGGCGAGGCCGCCAAAACCGGGATGCTGCGCGGGACGCAGCATGGTCGCGAGTCGTTCCGCGCTGACGATATCTGCCTTACCCATCGGATCCTGTGAGTCGTGCAGCGCCAGGCCGAAGCGAAAGTCGAATCCATCCGCATATTGCATACCATGCGCCAAGATGTGGACGTGTGTGAACTGTCCAGTGGCACAGGCGCGCTCGATGCCCTCGCAGGTTGCGTTCTGGAGCACCACGAGGTGTTCTTCGAGTCGCGCGTCGCGGTCCTGCGTGTTATCGGAGTACCGAACCCAAGGGTCCAATATCCCTTTCAATGCGGAAAGATGCGCTTCAAACGGTATCGGAGGCACGTCCGAAGGGGCCGCCGATACGAACAAGACTCGCGGGTCCTTGCCCCAATTCGGATAGTCATCGGCGACTCGCCGGACTTCGCGCGTCAGGCAGATGGGTTCCTGTGATTGCAGCAGCAGCGATTGCCCGGCACCAGGAAATCCGTTAGGTGTGAGTGCCAGCTCGAAAGGGAGCAATGCTAGCTCAGACGCCGAACTGATAATCCTGAGGTGTGTGAATCGCTCTTCTGGCCGACGCGACGAGAAAGCGGGCTGCCTGCCGGTCGCCGCCGGCTCGCGATTCAACTCCGCGATCAACCCAGGCACGTTGCCCAGGAGCGCACCCAGCACCTGCGACGTATCCCGGATCTGAAAATCGCGCGACTCGGTGCCCAGCTGATAACTGAGGGCGCGAAGACGATGCAGAAACTGATTGTGCTCGAATGGCAGTTGCAGAGTCACGGCTGCATGGTTCTCGCACAACGCCAAGTACTGGCTCAGTGGCGAAAGCAACTGATTGTGCGCGGGACCGTGACGCAAGATCTCCAGTGTGATTTGCCGCATGAGGCGCCTCACGCGCCTGGAGCAGCGACCATTCCGCTGCCTACATCCGTCGGGTCGAAATCCGATGCGAGCTGATTGGTCGATCCTGACGCGATCAATCTACTCGTCAGCAATCCGGCCGTAAGTTGACCCGAGTTTCGGAGTTTTTCGGCCCACAACGTTGCCACACCGGCCACATGCGGAGTGGCCATACTGGTTCCATCCATTGAAATCAGCCCGCCCCCGGCGCGGGCCGACACGATATTGACGCCCGGACCTGCGACAATCGCCCCCGTGTTCGAGAATGGAGCAACTTCGAATTTATCTGCGCTCAGGCCCAGCGCAGCCACCGAGATCAGTCCCTCTGAGACGGCCGGTGGGCTCACGGCGATCTTGAAGTCAGGACTAACGTCGCGCTTGCTCTCGTTACCTGCCGCGGCAATCAGAATTGACGCGGACCCCATATTGCTCAAGCTCTTCACAAGTCCAGATAACCTGTCGAACAGCTGAACATTCTTGCGATAGCCCTCAAGCGCACGCGACGTCGCGAGCTCGGCCGGAAATCCCAAGTCAACGAGCTGCTTCTGGAAGCCGGGAAAGTCCATGCCCAGTGACATTGAGATAACGTTCGCGCCATTCTCCATTGCCCACTGGATGGCACTTACGATCTGATCGCTGGCGCCGCCCCCTGTCTTGCCGAGAACCTTGCCGATCAACGCCTTCCTGACGCCGCGCGCCACACCAATCCGAGTTCCCCCTACATCGCGGCCAATAATCGTGCCTGCACAGTGGGTTCCATGACCATGCTCGTCATTGCCACCAACATCCTCGGTAAAGTTTTTCTGCAGCAAGGACACACCCGTGAACGCCGGATGCGTGGGATCGATACCCGTGTCGAGTACCGCCACGACCACTCCGTCACCCGAGAACGGAGAAGTGTCGGCGCCTACGGCGCGAACGCCCCATTGAACGCCGGAAGCTGCCGCAACGTCGCGGCTTGCCGCAGGCTTGATCAGCGTCATAGGCATGCTGGGCGCGATTACTGCCACATCACGATGACGGCTAATGCGGGCTACGCCTTGCGTGTCGAGCTGGTCAACGTCGATTGACATTCTCGTGGAAGGGCTGCTTAGCGTCCTTGACGCGGGGCTCGATCCCAAGAGTTCGCCGGCCCGGACAGACGGCCCGGAAGCGCGGAGGATGATGTACTTGTGTTTCAAGAATGATCCCTCTTCCATGGGAATGACGTGGGCGGCAGGCAGGGTCTTGAAGGTCGGCGACCGCCTTGATTCGTTGTTGTGGCGATCTTTCGACGTAGCTAGGGTACTGCTGTCCAAGTGACAGGATCAACTAGCAATGTTGCGCCGCGGTGGACTCGATGTGAGTGCTACGCGATGTTAGAGCGAGGCGGAAATACCTGAGACATCAATGGAGACTACAGGGCCGGTGTCATTCAGCTTAATGCGACGGGATGTCGGCTGCGTCATGGCTGGCATTCACGGCCATCTCCCACCTAGGTGAGTCCTAGGGGCTCGAATACTTGGAACTTGCCAAGCCTTCTTCAAACAGCTTTGCCTCGCGTTCGCGGCGATCCTGCAGACCCTTAATTTGCGGATACAGGCGCTTCATCCGCCTGATTTGCTCTGGAACATCTTTGTAGTTCTTGTTAGAGATCAACTCGCGGATCTGTTGCATCTCAGTGCATCTATCTCCGCCCGATTTGAAGCAATGTGCACCACGATTGTAGACAAGCGACAGGAGCGCACCAAAAGAATCCGGCGGTAGATCAGTAACACCTGGTACAGCGCCCCTTAGTAGCTTGACGTACTTCGGAAGCGTCTTGAATCTGAAGACTTCGATCGCGGCGTCCCAGGGTATGCGAACCCCATCAAGTGATTTGGCAATGGCACGAGCCTGCGAGCCCGTGATGCCTTGCATCGACAACAGCACACCCAGGGTCTTTTGATCGACTACTCTTTCCCAATCCGCAACAAGTTCTTCCTTCGAAGCGAATCCGAGGTCGTAGCCAATTCCGATGTTTATTCCGCTCTGACCCCCTGGCCAAACGGGCTTCGAGAAGACGGCGTCATACCTACCTCGCCCACCCACCTCAAGCAAAACAATTGCATTCAGAGCATTCGGAGAGATCAGGGCAACCTGCGCATTGACTGACTCGCCGGCTGGATCCGAGCTGAGATCGCCCTCGGTGTGGGGACTTTCGGTCACTGACGCATCCAATCTTGTGAACGCCTTCTCCAGATCAGCTTCAGCCCGCAATCTGGCGACTTCCGCAGTGACCAACTCTGCCTCGACTTGCTTTTGCCAATACAGCAACCCAAACAAGACAAGGATGACCACGAAGATCAAAGCGGCTGCAACCAAATACTTACGCATTCGCTGAGCTTGCAGTTCGGCCCTCTGATGCTTCGCCTCAGCATCCTGAATTGCCGCCTCCCTGGCGAGATCGGCAGCAATGCGATTGCGCTCGTCATTCTCACTCGCTTTGATAAAGTCATGCTGAAGAGTCGTCGGCTCAGCTCCGTTACCGGGCGCGCTGCCCAACCACTTCATTGCGGCAGGCACTTCGTCGCCCCGGAGTAACTGCGCAGGAAGTCGCCCAGTGGATTTCCATCTTTCTGCCAGGCTGGCCAGCCTGGTGTGCTCGCGGATCCAATCAATGTCGACGCTCAACGAACTACTTAAGTCTGCCAAGCTGCGCGCAAAGGAGTAATTGTCGCCACAAAAGTAGATGTAGTTCAGGCGCTGCAATCGCTCGGGTACGTCGGCACTACTGACTGCGCGACTAACAACCGGGATGACGCGCTTTCGGAATGCTTCGGCTCGACCAATTTCCCACTCGCAACTCTCTGACGCCACAGAATCCGGTGTTATTACGAATATCACCGAATCTGCCGACAAGATCAGACTGGCGAGCCGATCCTCCCATGGCTCACCGGGCGCGATATCATGTTTGTCAAGGTACGGCTGAAAGCCACACGCGGTTAGCCCAATCGAGAGCTCAACTACGAAAGCTTGATCCTTCCTCGAATAGGAAATGAAGATCTTCAAACCTTTCGCAGGCGAGGGGTTCACGTGTGTAGGCTAAGTAACGTGACTTCGCGAGAATCGTCTAGTTAGCTGGGCCTGCGAACGGATATTTTTCTGCATTCAGGGGCACACTATTTGTTAGCTGGGAATTCTCGCTCGCGCACCAGAACTCAACGCCTCAAGGTGGAACGCTGGCGTAAGACCTCAGCGCGGCAACACGGCGTAAGACTGGTAGCGCGCCGAATCGTCGCCAAGATCCATCGACACCAGCGGCAGATCCACATTCGTCAACGTCATGCGCGCGGTGGCGCCGTCGCGCATCGACGCCACCACGACGCGACCCGAGGCATCCAGCTCGAACAGATAGACGACGCCGTCGTTGGGCGTGACGTGGATGGTCTCGCCCGGAGCATCGCGGCGCGTCACCTCGACCACTTTCACGTACGGGGCGGGAAGAGATTCCTCGCGAAGGTAGATCATGCGTTCGCCGTCGGCGCTGTACTGCGCCTGCCAGTAGGCGGAGTTCACGACCGCGACGGGCACGCCGATCGGCACAGGGTTGGCTGGATCGTCGAGCCGGGTTTCGTAGACCTGGCAGCCGCCGCCACCGCCGCAGTAGCGATACAGCACCGCCCCCGAGTCGGCGCGCAAGGCGCGGGGTAGATAGATGTCGCCGTCGAACAGGCCGGGGCCGCCGAGGGTGATCACGTCATTGGGCTGGGTGAGGCTCGCCACCACCGAGCGATACGGCAACGTCGGACTGGCGATGGACATGAAGACGCGCGAGCCATCGGGGAACAGTCCCATGGGAAAGTTCGAGGTCTCGTCAGCGGCCATGCCGCCCAGCGGCGTGGCCACGTCCGGCTGCCCCACGCGCGACATCATCAGTGGATACTCCCAGGGCACGTTGTTGTGGGTGATGACGTTCTGGAAGACGATACGGTCGTCGTCGCGCGTGGCCGGTAACAGCAAGCTGGCGCTGGCACCGGCCAGGGCCGGAGCGACGCGTTCCACCACGCGCGATGCCACGCTCGCACGGTGCACCGTGCACTGAATGTCGCTCGTGTAGGGCGCGCACGCGTTGTAGTAGACGAACGTACCGGCTGCGTTGAACTGCGCTTGCGCGGCATCCGGTTGCGCGTCGAACGGAGAGCTGAGCCGCGTGCCGAAACCCGAAGCCTCGCCATCGAACAGTTCGATCCACGATCCCAGCCCGAACGCGGAGGCCCGGTAGGCCACGTAGCGTCCATCGCGGCTCAGGACGAAGTCGCTGACCGAGACTCCCGCGCGCGGCTCACTGACCACGCGCGTCTGCGCGGCGGGATCGGTCAGGTCGAGATACCGCAGTTCCCAGAATCCAGTCGCTGGATTGTTTCCTCGGTACACCAGAGCCCCGCCGCCTGGCGCGAATCGCACCTCGTCGTAGCTCGAAAGCCCGACGGCATCGGCCTCCGTGGCACGACGCTCTCCGAACAGATCGTGCACGTAGAAGCCTTGCACGGCCGGATCAGTTGAAAAGCGGAAGTTCACGACCTTGAATGGCTCGATGCCGACGAAGGCCAGCGTCGTGGCATCGGCGGTCACGCCGGCGGCATCGGTGATGCGGTAGTCGAATTTCGTGAAGCCTTTGAACCCCGCGGGCAGCGCCACGCGCACGGTGTTGCCGGCATTGACGGACGCAGTACCGGCGAAGGCCTGCCCTCTCAAGGTGACGGTCAGCGTATCTCCATCCACGTCGACATCGTTGGCGAGCACCGCGAGCTGGTCCGCGGAAGTCACCGTGAGTACGTCGTTCGCGGCTGTCGGTGCATCGTTCACGGCCGCCAATGCCAGCGTGATCGTCGCGGTGGCGGCCTGCCCGGCCGAGTCCGTGACGCGCGCGGTGAAAGTGGCGTTGCCGTTGAAGTTCGCGATGGGGGTGTAGGTAAACGCGCCCGTGGCGGACACGGTCAACGCGCCGCTCGCCGGCGCGACCGTAGATGCGTATGTGAGTGAATCACCCGGGTCGCTGGCGGTGATCTGCCCGGTGAGGACGGTGTCTTCGGTGCCGTTGAAGGTCTGCGCCGCGATGGTGGGTATGGCATTGACGGGCGCGGGAGTGGGGGGTGCCGGATTTCCACTGCCACCACCACCGCCGCCGCCGCAACCTGCGATCAGCCCAACACCCGCGACCACCATCGCGAGACTACGAACAGACATGCGCCCCACCCAGACCCAAGGAACACGGCACTCATCATACGGCACGCCGCAGCATCGCGATGCTGAAGCTCCCGAGGGTGGATAGGCGCGAAAGCTGGACCTGTTCCAGGATGCCCAAACTTGATCCGCCGGGAAGGCTTGCAACGGAGCGCCGGGCCACGGCGTCGGGACTAGTCCAGAAACACCGCACGCACTGATCGCGCCGCATTCATGTTGAGCGTGCAGGTCATGGCGTTGCCCGCGCACGCGCCTTCCCAATGGTCGAACCTCCAGGTCTGGCCCGCCTGCGAGTTGACCAGCGGTTTGGCGGTGAGAGTCACGACGGTGCCCGAGGTATACAGCTCCGTACAGTCAGTGCCGGCACCGGTTCCACATGCGATACCGCGTGCCGTTACCGCGCCGAGTCCGGACCTCGCGACGGTGAGGGTCTTCAGACTGGAGCTGACCGTGATGACAAACCCGCTGTCCGTGGCCGCGTCGACCCGAACCGTGATTCCGTCCTGCGTGTTGCTGAAAACCGCGCCCGGTCCCCACAAGGCCCCTTCGTTGCCGTCAGAACCCATCACGCGGGCAGGCTCGGACGGCCGCACGCGACTCGGGTCCACCTCGTAGATGACGACGCCACCGCCTCGTCCGTCGTACCCGGCTTTCTGGACGGCCTCAACCGTATAGAACCTGGCGCCAGTGGCCGGAATCGTGATCATGCGGTAGTTGGACGTTGCCGGTAGAGCCCTGCGCTCCAGCGTCAGCGTGCGCGTGGTACCCGCCGGCAAGGCGAACTTCTGCGCTGACGGCATCCACCCCAGCAAGTCCTTGTGGTAGGCGTTGGTGTGCATGCCGATCCGGAAGAAGATGTCTTGCCAGAGGGTGTTCCCGTTGGGGCTGCTCATGACGTCCCAGAAGTTGTCGTATACGTCTTCATCCTCCTGGTGCCCACCGCCCCACGTGGAGTGAGGTAGCCCGAAGGCGTGGCCCATCTCGTGGGCGACGACGGCGGGCTCCAGGGAGGCACCCTTTCCAAGCCAGGTCACGCGCAGTTCGGAGTTGCCATACGCGCGATTGTCGAGGTCACCATTGAACATCAAGTTGAGCACTGAGAACGCCGACGGATCGAACCCGGCACTCTCAGCCACACCCCTGCAGTCTTCGTAAAGGCGTGGAAGGTCGGCGTCGTCATCGGGGACATATGCCGCCCGCGGCGCGGGCAGCAACAACCAACCAGTGCTGCGCGAGCCGAGCAGATTCACCTTGTTACCCGACAACTCGCGCCAGTAATGGCTGAGCCCGGGGTATGTGTCCGAGACGAGCCGGTCGAAGTAAGCGGTGTTCCTGGGCTCGGCATCGACGTCGCCAAACTTGCACATGATGTTGAGGACGCGCACGTCGCCGCTCACGTTCGCCGGTTTGATCGGCACGTCCGGGTCGACAGCCAGGGACTCCACGATCAGCGACACACGACCAGACGGCGCACTTGCCGCCGTGCCCGTGACGACGACGCGCGGTCCGGCCAGTGTTTGTATTCCGCCTGCCTGGCGAACGCCGTCGTCGCTCAGGACCAGGGCGGTCCAACGGCCCGGGCCCTGCTCGTCAACGACGTAGAAGTCGATCTTTGGCGGCACGCCCGAATCGAAGGTGTCGCCATAGACAACGCTGAAGATGCCGGTGATGGCCTGCGATTGTGCGGCGGCACCGCCCGCGTGCAATCCGACGAACAGGGCGAGCGCCGCCTGCATGAGGCGCAAATGCGTATGGGAAGGCGGGTGGCGACTCATGAGTTTTCTCCCGTGGGTGGGATCGATTGTTCGAGACCCGCGGGGAAATCGCATGAGCTTTCGGGCTCATTTACTGCCTGCCGAACCGGGACAAATGTCCCGATCGGTCTGAATCGATTCAGCGCACTGGTCGCAACACGATGTGACCGACGGCCGTGTTGGAGGCCGGCACGTGGTAGAAGCGATGCAGCTCCTCCACCTTTTCTCCGAGTGCGCCGCGCATGATCAGCCACATGATCATCTCGATGCCTTCGGAGCCACTCTCGCGCAGGAATTCCAGGCGCGTGAGCTTGCGAAGGTCATCGGTCTGGTTAGACAGCTTGTCCAGGAAGGCCTTGTCGAACTCCGGGTTGATGAGGCCGGCACGCGTGCCCTGCAGCTGGTGACTCATGCCGCCCGTACCCCAGATCTGCACGTTGAGCCCCGCGGGGTAGGCCTGTACCGCATCGGCGATGGCCGCGCCCAGCTGCCAGCAGCGCTCCGCCGATGGCGTGGGGAATTGCGTGACGTTGACGGCCAGCGGCACCACGCGCACGGGCCATTGATCGACCTTGCCGAACATGAGCGACAACGGCACGGTCAGGCCGTGGTCGACGTCGAGGTGGTTCATCAGCGTCATGTCAAACTCGTCGATCACGAGCTGCTCGGCGAGGTGGCCGGCGAGCACCGGATCTCCCATCACGGTCGGCACGGGGCGTGCTCCCCAGCCTTCGTCCGCCGGCGCGAATTCCTCCGCGCAACCGAGTGCGAAAGTCGGCACCACGTCCAACATCATCGCGCTGGCGTGATCGTTGTAGCAGAGGATGACGACGTCTGGATCCTCGCGTCGCTGGAACTCCTTGACCCATTCGAAGCCATCGAACACCGGCTTCCAATAAGGTTCCTGCGTGCGGTCATGATCGAAGGCCGCGCCGATGGCCGGCACGTGGCTGCTCGCGATGCCTGCGGTGATGCGGGCCACTAGTTCTTTCCGCGGATGGAGCGATTGCCTTTGATGGGCCGACCGCCCGCGCGCATCATTGCGGCGTATTCATCGGGCGTCATGCCCGTCATTGAACCGACTGCTTTCTGCGTGCTCCAGCCATCGGTGTTGGAGAGCTTCACCAGGAAATAGATGTTGCCGCCGAGTTCGATCAGCTGATTGAAGTCGCGGTCGCGCACGGCCTTCTTTTGTTCCGGGCTCATGCGGAATTGGTCCAGATAGGCGTCTTCGTTCGCGCGGAATGCCTCGCGATTGGCCGCGTTCATCAGCGACATGCAGAACTTGTGCAGGTGATAGGCCTGCCGGCTGCGCATGGCGTTGAAGATCTTGGTGCCGGGGATGTCGTCGAGTTCGTCGAGGGAGTAGAGGCGCTTGCGCATTGCGTAACTATAGTCGCGCATGCCGGACCTGTCATTGGAGCGCACAGGGACTGTCGGTCGATCAATCCCCGGCCAAGAAGCACCTTTCGAGCCTCCGAAACCCCGGGGGCAGCATCGAAGCCAGCCCCCGGCCAAACCAGTTTCGACTCAGTTCATCTTTACCTTGACCTGATCATTGTTGATCGCCGCGGTAATTCGCGTGTGGATCCGGCGCTGCTCTTCGGCCGGCAGATTGGCCGTCAGCCGGTCGAGTTCCCTCGACTGCTCGAGCGACCACTGGCCGGTCTGGATTGCCTCTTCGACCTTGGCGTCAGCCGTGACGATTGCACGCTGCTGCTCTTCGAGGCGCGCCAGATCCTCCTTCACAACTGCAGGTGCAGCTTCAGCGCTGGTGGTGCTGCTTGCCGCAACGGCCGGCGACGGGTCGCGCGGCTGCGACGACTGCTGCGACATGCTGCGCTCCAGCCGATCGATCTTGGCGCTGAGCTCTGCAACCTGCGCGCCGTCGTCCGCACGCGGCGGCGCTTCATCGCGCAGCAAGAGGACCGCGCCACCCGCGACCACGAGGCCGGCCACGAACCCGATCGCGATCCCCTTGCTCGCTTGCATGACTACTTCCGATCCGTCATCGAATCATTCTGCACGCCGACGTAGGTGCAGTAGCCATTCGCGTCCCAGTAGAAAAGGATGTAAGAGTCGCCTTTCACCGCGGACATGGTGCGCACCCACCTGGCTTCCGAGGAATAACACTGGCGAAACACGCCGTTCAGGTCGAGCGCGTAGCAGGAACCGTTGGTTCCCCTGACCTCGCAACTGATGTGCTGCGTGCGGTCACTCGTGTTGTACACGTGGCCCGCGTCACCGTAGGCCCAGCCGTAGGTGTCCGAAATGATCACATCCGACGCACTCCTCAAACCGGCAACCGCGCCCGCGGAAACCACGGCCGCGGCGAGCGTGAAAAAGACCCGACGAATATTGGTACGCATCTTCATCTCCGAATGATTTTGAGCCACTGACCTGGTCACTTGGGCACGCCCGTGGAGCCGTTTTTCACGCTGACGTAGGTGCAGTAGCCGCCGGCGTCCCAGTAGAAGAGCAGGTAGCTGTCGCCGCTTACCGCGGCCATGGCGTTCACCCACTTCGCCTCGTTCGACCAGCAGCTGCGCGTAACGCCGTTCCTGTCGCGCGCGACGCAATAGCCGGCGTCTCCGGCAACAAAGCAGCCGATGTACTGCACGTCGTCAGCGGTTCGCTGCACGTAGCCCAGGTCGGCATTGGCAAGTCTCTTTTCATCCGAAATCACCACCTGCTGCGCAGTCCTGAAACCGGCGAATGCGGTCGCGGAAAAGGCGGCCGCGGCAAGCGTCGTCAAGAGGACCCGACGAAGATCTGAACGCATGATCATCTCCCTGAAATTTTGAGCCGCGCGATTAACGCCCAAAGCGCGAACGAATGGCGGGAGAGTGAACAATAATTTTCATGCGGTCGGTAGATAGAGACAGTCTCTCGAAACCTAGGGACCAGGATTAAAAAAACTTCATGCTGCGACGCTCGCCAGGGACCGCGCGGAAATGTCTGATTAGTTAGTTGCTCCGCGGCAGGAGTGGCGGCGCGCGCAGGGCGTTCAGCCCGTGCCGCGCCTGCGCCGATTGAGCATGGCGGCGACGTGCATGATCAGGTCCTCGTTCTGACCCAGCAGGTCGCGCCGGGACAGGAAGTAGCGTTCGTCGGGCACCACGCCCAGGTCTTCCAGCGGCAGTCCCCAGTTGGCTTTGCCGACTCGCAGCGTGCGGCGCATCGCGAGCCGCAGATCACATCCGCCGGGCAGCGACATCATCGCGCCGGACTCGGGAGTCAGCAGGCTCTGCAGCAAGGTGTAGGGCCACACGTTCGCGCCGCCGGCGCCCGTGTTGTCGTCAACACCCACAATAGGTCCGAGTTCGTGATCCTGGAAGCCGGCCGCGAACATGTCCGTCGCGCTGTACGCCAGCGCGTCGGTAATCAGCGCCACCGGCCCCTTGTATTTGCGACCCACGTTGTTGGCGCGCTCGCGCGGCGTGATCGGGAATCCTTCCGAATGCACGCTCGCCGTCACCACGGAGCGCAGCATCGAGTCTATCCACACCTTCAGATCGAGGTCCGAGGCCAGGGTTGACGGCGCATTGTGTCGTGCCAGCGCCAGCGTGGCCGGGGAATTGATGAACTGCGCCCGCTCGGGCTCGATAGGCGAATCGGTGAACAACTGCAGCAGCTGCTCCGCGGCCCAGATGAGCCCGCCACCATTGTTGCGCACGTCGAGGATCACGCCGCTCTTCGGCATCTGCTTCAGGATTCCGACGACTTCCTTGATGAACTGATCTGCATCGTTCATGACGAACGTATAAATGCGCAGGTAACCGATGCTGCCCGACCGCGTGGGCAGAATGCGCGCACGCAACACATGCGGCATGCGTGTCGGGAGATCGACGGCTCCGGACGCGGTCCTCACGGCCGGCGATACGCGCCGGCGACGGCGTTTCCGGCCGTACAAATCGAGACGCGCGCCGTTGATGGCTTCCATCTGGCCATCGATGGCGAAGGAGGCCAGCGCGGCAACGTCCAGCTTCTTCCTCTGGCGGGCGCGCGGCGCTTTCTGCAATGCCGCGCGAACGCTCTGCGCGGAAAGCGGCGGCAGCACGAAAGCGCCGGTACTCGTGAGCGAACGGATCTGCCAGGGCAGGCGAATCTCGAGCAGGCGCTTGTCCTTGGCGCGATACGTGAGCACTACCCATTCGTCTTCGGGCGGCAGGGAGCGCGCCAGCGGCCGGATCGTCATGCTGGCCAGACCGCGGGCAAATCGCGCCGCAAGATTGCTGCCGCCCTGCCGGTCCGCGTTCTGCTTGATCGCGGTCTCGATGGGCATGGCGTTCCAGTAAAGCACCTCGACACCGGGTACGAACGTGGGATGTCTGAGCGATTCGGCGACCTTGGTGATCAGGTACACCGCGTTGCGCTTGCCATTTTCGTCAGGCGGGTCGTAACACTGCTCGAGCAGGAACGGCAGGAATACCGTGAGCTCGTTGTACGGTGGTGGCAGCAGGTACTGCGTGTGCAGGTCGCGCAGCTCGGTGAAGATGGCGAGAATTTCCTTGTGGAAGTCGAGATCCTTCCACTCACGGGGCATCTGGTTTTCTTCGAGCGCGTACTGCAGCAGGCGCAGGCGCTGCACCGGGTCGACGGCGTGCGCCGCCCGCTTCAAGGGCAGGTGCACGTAGAAATCCTCGAGCGCGGCGCGCAGCTGCTTGACGAGTTCCACGCGATCTTCCGGGGTCAGCGCGTCCTCGAGATTGGCCAGCTCGGACAGTGAGCGCGGCAGCGCCGGCGATTCCTGGTCGGGCGAATCGGACACCGGTGGCAGCACCACCGTACCGCTGGGCGCACCGGGCGCCGGCGCTCCATGTAGTTTGGCGACCGCGGCGGCGAATCCCACGATGTCCGGCTGGTTCAGGTTGCTCTGGGTGCCGAGGCGATCGAAGTAGTGGTCATCCTCCACGATGCTGAGTCGGTCGAGGTCCATGGAGATGAGATTCGCAGCCGCCGCGGCGTTGAATGCCAGCGCATCACCGCCGAACGGCGTGTTGCGGGGCGGCGCGTCCCACGGCGCCAGTGGCCTTTCGGTGCCGCCGAGTGCGGTGTTTCCGTCGCCGGGTTCGTTGTCCAGCGCCAGGGTCCAGCGCCGCACTGGCCCGCCGTCGGCCGCGGCGCCGAGCACGCCGAGCTGCGCCGAGGCAATGGCAGGATCGGCAAGACCCGAGGCGAGATTCGGCAGGTCACGCAGCCCGTTTGTAAGGCGCCGCTCTGCCTCGGCCAAGGGCACCGCCGATACCAGCGGATCGGGCACGATCGGAACGAAATTGAACGCCATCTTGGCACCGCCCATCGTGCGACTTTCGAGCTTCGGAACGGCTGTCGGCGCAATGATGGTGGTGGCGTTGGTCAACGTCGTCGCCTGGCCGAAGCGCGGCACGCCGTTGATGAACACCATGGCGATGTCATCCTCCAGCGACTTCAGCAATTGCTCATATGGATCGCCGGCCTTGCCCTTGAGCACCAGGATGTCCGCGCGCTTGTCCGGCGCGAGCGAGCCGAGCGCGGCATCCCACTTGATCATGCGCGCCGGATTGATCGTGGCCATCGCCACCAGCTCGCGTGGCGTGAAAATGCCGCCCTGCCGCTCACTCCACGCGCGCGCCACCTTGAGTTCGGAGAGCAGGTTCTTGCTGCCGCTGGGCGACCAGTCCGAACCCAGCGACAGCATCACGCCAGCCTGCTTCGCTCGCTTGACGTCGCAGGTTCGGGCGTAGAGCAACAGGTTGCTCAGCGGCGACCAAACGATGCTGCCACCGTTCTCGGCCATGACATCGAAGTCCTTGTCCTCGAGTCCGGCGGAATGAATGCCGACCAGTGCCGGCGAAATCGCCCAGGACTTGTCCGGCAACTGAAGGTTGAGAAAATGTTTGCGCGCGGCAGGGCCACCCTCGGCCAGGTGCAGCAGCAGCGAGCCCTTTTCCGCCTTCACGAGACGCTTCTTGAAGTCGCTGGCACTGGTGACGTCGGCGATGCGTGTCAACGCCTCCGGCAGGCTGTCGTCGTCCGTGGCTTCGACGTTGCGCACGAGACCCCGATAGTGATGCTCGATGCCGGCATCCGCGACCAGCGTGAGTCCCTGCGATGTCGTGACGCCGCCGACCAGGCACTTGGCCTCGACGTAGCGCACCAGGCCTTCGATCATGCCTCCGACGCCGGCGAGCACCGACATCGGCTGGCTGATGAGACGTCGCTTGTCGGGATGGCTGGACCACAGGCCGCGATGCGCGAATACGCGCGGCACCTGCCAGAGCTGCAGCGCGTTGTAGCTCAAATGGTTGTGCAGCTCGATGAGACCCGGGAAGAGTGTGCCATTGGTCTTGATGACGGGCGCCGCGCTGAACTCCGCGGGCGCCGCCGCCGTGGCCTCCGATACCGCGCGAATGACGCCGCCCGAGATGTACACGCGCCCTTTGTCGATCACGCGAAACGCGTTGTTCATCGTGACCACGCGACCCTCGAGCGCGTAGCTCACCCCCAGCATCGGATCGATCGGAGTCTTCTTCTTGGCCGCCATGGCGCTATCTCCCCCGGACTGTTCTGATTGTTTGGCGCAGCTTGCGTCGCTGCCGATCGACAGGCGTAGACTAGATAGTACGCTCACGTCGCTCAATCACGAACAACAAACAGGGAGAGAAGCATGCGTAATCTATTCGTAAGGTCGGCCGTGCTAGCGATCGTGACTGCGCTCACCACGGCCGGCACCGCATTGGCCGCCTTTCCCGATGCCCGGGATCCGCCGCCGGCCGGATGGACGGGTCCCGTGTTCAAGCTGAGCCAGGCGTACCCGGCGTCGCTGCCAAACCTCGAGCCGCTCAGCAAGCGCAAGTGGCGCCAGTTCGATTTCAGGATTCCGGCCCAGGCGCCGCAGTACCTGAAGGCGGTTCTCGATTACTGCCTCGAAGGCAACACGGCCAACAATTTCGCCGACGTCGGCCAGAACTCCGTGCGCAAGTGGTATCACGCGCCGTGGCTGCACACCACGGCCAGCGGCCGCGAGTTCATTCGCGGCATGACGCGCGAGCGCCCTTCGCGCGTCGGCGAACTCGGCCCGGCGCAAACCAGCGAGCATGCCAACTGGGCGTTTGGCTTCTACAACGCGCGCGGCGGCTTCACGATCGGCCAGGTGTGGAAAGATCCTGCGCATCCGGACCCGCGCAAGGCGAAATTTCCGTCGAACACGGTGACTTGCAAGTTCCTGTTCACGAGCGCGCCGCTGACACAAGTGCCTTTCCTCGATGGGTCGCTCGAGATGCAGGCTGACATCAATCGCCAGTCCGGCACCGGCACTCGCCCGACGTTGCGCCTGTTGCAGCTGGACGTCGCGGTCAAGGACGATCGCGCAAACTCCACCACCGGTTGGGTATTCGGAACCTTTCAGTACGAAAAGGCGGCGTCGAGTTCGTCCAACTGGTGGGAACACATGGTGCCGGTGGGACTCATGTGGGGCAGCGATGTCACGAACGTATTGGCCAGCAATCCGCCCACGCAGCAGTGGATCAATACCAACCGCGGGCAGAAGCTGCACCTCGGGTTCCGCGGCTTGCTGAACGGCCCCATCGACAATCCGCTGGCCTCGTGCACGGGCTGTCATGGTTTTGCGCAGGTGAATCGAATCAATTCGCCGATTCCGTCGATTCCGCGCATCCCCGTGGCGAATGCCAGCGTGAACAGCATCACGCGCTACTTCACCAACATCAAGGCGTTCACCCCGCTGTCGGATGACTATTACTCGGTCGACTACTCGCTGCAGTTACAGATCGGCATCGCACGCGCAGTCCAGGCCGGACAGGCTTCGCTGCCCGCCGGAACCGGCGTGCTGAACGGCGCTGCCGGGATGGAGCCCCTGCCGACGCGCATGGAAATGGTGACTCGCGAAAATTGAAAAGCGCCCCGCCGGATTTCCGGCGGGGGCTTCGAATTCTCGCATCCGCCCATCGTCGCGCATGCGAACGATGGCGGAGCTGTTGGTTAACCGATCAACGAATGCGGAGCAACCGCAAACCCTGATCGCGGACCACGAACTTCCTGTTCGTGAAGGACAAGCTGGGCCGGACTTTCCGCACCGCCCGCTCGTCGTTCGCGGCGGCGCAAACCTCGAAGCGTGGCGGATCGGAGAGAGTGTCCGTTGCCGGGCGCTCCATGCGCTCGGCAAGATTCGACGAAGACATTTCGATATTCCTGTGGGTGAAATCGCCGGAGTGGCGACGGAAGAACGATACCAACCCTCCCGTTTCAAATCGTCACGCGTTCGAATGATTCTCGCTATCCCTTTAGAGGCGTGGGCGGATGGAGACATGGCGAAACGCGCGCAAAGAAAAACCCCCGCCGGTTTCCCGACGGGGGCCTTCCTATCTACTAGACTCTGAGCGTCCGGCAGTAACGAGCGTTGCCGCTCCTTACATGTCCATGCCGCCCATTCCGCCCATGCCGCCCGGTCCCGGGCCATGGCTGTGCTCTTCGTCCTTCGGCGCTTCCGCGATCATGACTTCCGTCGTGAGCAGCAAGCCCGACACCGAGGCCGCGTTCTGCAGCGCCAGGCGCGTGACCTTGGCCGGATCGAGGATGCCCTCTTCCAGCATGTCACCGTACTCGCTCGTGCCCGCGTTGTAGCCATACGCGCCCTTGCCCGCCTTGACGGCGTTCAGGACAACCGCGGCATCTTCACCGGCGTTCTCGACGATCTGGCGCAGCGGCTCTTCGATGGCACGGGACAGGATGCGGATGCCGACCGTCTGGTCTTCGTTCGCACCTTCCAGCTTCTCGAGCGCCTTCTGCGCACGGATCAGGGCGACACCGCCGCCCGGCACCACGCCTTCTTCAACGGCGGCACGGGTCGCGTGCAGCGCGTCTTCGACGCGGGCCTTCTTTTCCTTCATCTCGATCTCGGTGGCAGCGCCGACCTTGATGACCGCGACACCGCCGGAGAGCTTGGCAACGCGCTCCTGGAGCTTTTCCTTGTCGTAGTCGGAGGTGGCTTCGGCCGCCTGCTGACGGATCGACTCGACGCGGGCCTTGATGTCCGCGCTCTTGCCGGCGCCGTCGATGATCGTGGTGTTTTCCTTCTCCACGACAATCTTCTTGGCATCGCCGAGGTCATTCAGCGTGGCCTTCTCGAGCTGCAGACCGACTTCGTCCGAAATGACGGTGCCGCCCGTGAGGACCGCGATGTCCTGCAGCATGGCCTTGCGACGATCACCGAAGCCCGGGGCCTTCACCGCCGCGACCTTGAGGATGCCGCGAATGTTGTTCACCACGAGGGTGGCCAGCGCTTCGCCTTCCACGTCTTCCGCGATCACGAGCAGGGGACGGCCCTGCTTGGCCACGCCTTCCAGCAGCGGCAGCATTTCGCGGATGTTGGAGATCTTCTTGTCACACAGGAGGATCAACGGCTTCTCGAGTTCGACCGTTTGATTCGCCTGCTGGTTGATGAAGTACGGCGAGAGGTAGCCGCGATCGAACTGCATGCCCTCGACGGTGTCGAGTTCGTTGTCGAGGCCCGAGCCTTCTTCAACGGTGATCACGCCTTCGTTGCCGACCTTTTCCATCGCCTTGGCAATGGTCTTGCCGATGGACTCATCGGAGTTCGCCGAGATCGTGCCGACCTGGGCAATCGCCTTGTTGTCCTTGCAGGGCTTGGCAATCTTCTTGATCTCTTCGACGGCCGCGATGACAGCCTTGTCGATACCGCGCTTCACGTCCATCGGGTTGCGGCCCGAGGAGACGGCCTTGAGGCCTTCGCGGATGATCGCCTGCGCGAGAACCGTGGCAGTGGTGGTGCCGTCGCCAGCTTCGTCGGAGGTGGCGGAAGCGACTTCCTTCACCATCTGCGCGCCCATGTTCTCGAACTTGTCCTTGAGCTCGATTTCCTTCGCGACCGAGACACCGTCCTTCGTGACAGTGGGGGCGCCGAAGCTCTTGTCGAGCACCGCGTTGCGGCCCTTGGGGCCGAGCGTCGCCTTGACGGCGTTGGCGAGGATGTTCACGCCGCGGAACATCCGCGCGCGAGCGTCGTCGCTGAAACGTACTT
>Ga0315912_10000646_pt1 | contig 57124 bp, 54 predicted proteins | sample VfabasoilMG_FD_204469 | JGI IMG/M metagenome (GOLD analysis project Ga0315912, IMG submission 204469) | Garden soil microbial communities collected in Santa Monica, California, United States - V. faba soil | ecosystem: Environmental > Terrestrial > Soil > Garden | place: USA: California...
GCCGGCCAATGCCGCGAGCTTCTGCATGCGCTCGTCTGGATCCGTGATGCCAGTGAGCATGTCGCGGACCGCTGCGAACAGACTGAGCGTGTCGTCGACCGTGGCGCCCTTGATCCTCTCCGTCATCAGCGACGATGAGGCGACGGAGATCGCGCAGCCCGTCCCTTCGAAGCGGACGTCGGCGATCCGGTCGCCGGCCAGCTGGAGGTAGAGGGTCATCTTGTCGCCGCAGAGGGGATTGACGCCGTTGACGACGCGATCGGCGTTCTCGATCCGGCCGAAATTCCGCGGGCTGCGGTTGTGGTCGAGAATCACCTCGCGATAGAGATCCTTGAGGTCGCTCATCGGAAGAGTGCCTGCGCTTTCCTGAGGCCGCGGACCAGGCGGTCGACGTCATCCTCGTTGTTGTAGAAGGCGAACGAGGCACGCGCCGTCGCCGCCACGCCGAAGAACTCCATGACGGGCATGGCGCAGTGGTGGCCGGTGCGTATCGCCACACCTTCCTCGTTGACGATCGTGCCGATGTCATGCGCATGGATGCCGTCGAGGACGAAGGAGACGACAGGGCACTTCTTCGCCGCCGTGCCGATGATCCGCAGACCTTCGATGTTAGCGAGCGCATTGGTGGCGTGGCGCAGCAGGCCGTCCTCATGCGCCGCGAGGGCGGCGCGATCGATCTGGCCGAGATAGTCGATGGCTGCGCCGAGCGCGACTGCCCCGGTGATGTTCGGCGTACCGGCCTCGAACTTGTAGGGCAGGTCGTTGAAGCGCGATGACTCGAAAGTGACCGTGAGGATCATCTCGCCGCCGCCCTGCCAGGGCGGCATCGCTTCGAGTAGCTCGGCGCGGCCGTAGAGAATGCCGGTGCCTGTGCCCGCGAACATCTTGTGCCCGGAGAAGGCATAGAAATCGCAGCCAAGTTCCGCGACGTCGACTGTTGTGTGTGCGATGGCCTGGGCACCGTCGATCAGCACGATGGCACCGGCCGCCTTGGCGCTGGCGATCAATGCGCGCACGGGGTTGACCGTGCCGAGCGCATTCGAGACATGGGTCAGCGCGACGATCTTCGTGCGTTCGCCGAGCAGCTTCTCGAAGGCCGGGATGTCGAGCTCGCCGCGCAAGGTGATCGGGGCCGGCACGAGCCTTGCACCCGTGCGCGCGGCGACGAGCTGCCAGGGCACGATGTTCGAATGGTGCTCCATGCCGGTCACGAGGATCTCGTCGCCGGGCCGGAGACGCTCGCCGCCGAGGCTCGCGGCGACCAGGTTGATCGACTCGGTCGTGCCGCGCGTGAAGACGATCTCCTCGCGCGACGGCGCATTGATGAAAGCGCGAACCTTGTCGCGCGCGCCTTCGAATGCGGCGGTTGCGCGCTCGGCGAGGCGGTGCACGCCGCGGTGCACGTTGGCGTGATTGAGGCTTTGCTGCTCGAGAATGGCATCGAGCACGGGCCGCGGCACCTGCGTTGACGCTGCGTTGTCGAGATAGGCAAGCGGCCGCCCGTCCACCGTTTGCGCGAGCGCGGGAAAATCGCCGCGCAGGCTCGCAATCGAGCGCGGGCTTACGGTCGTCGGTCGGGTTCTGGTCGATTGCGTCATGCGATCAGCCCGAAGTGCCTGCGTGAGCCGCGAGCCACTCCCTGGCCGCGGCGCGCGCACGCGCCCGATAGGCGTCGTTCCCGAAGCGTTCGAGAATCACGGCGGCGAAAGCCTCGGTCAGCAGGGCTCGCGCCTCGCGATCCTCGATCCCGCGCGAGCGCAGATAAAAGAGAGCGTCCTCGTCGAGCTCACCGACGGTGGCGCCATGGCTGCAGGCGACCTGGTCGGCGTAGATCTCGAGCTCCGGCTTGCTGTCGACCTCGGCTCGCGCCGAAAGCAGGAGGCTGTGGTTCTCCTGGCGCGCGTCGATATTCTGGGCGTGCTCGCGTACGGTCACCTTGCCGTTGAAGATACTGCGGCTCGCGTCATTCGCGATCGATCGGGCATTCTGCCGGCTCGTCGTTCGCGGCGCCCGATGGTCGACGGCAATTCGCAAGTCGCAGTGCTCGCGCCCTTGCGTCAGGGCGAGGCTGCAGATGTCGGCCGCGGCACCCGGGCCGTCGAGCAGGATTTCGAGCTCGTGGCGGACGAGTCGCCCGCCGGCCTCGACGCTTCCCGCGAAGAGCTTTGCGTTCGCGCCGATCCGGATACGTGACAGACCGGTGGAGTACTGGTTCATTCCATGCCGCTGCAGACGCATGAGTTCCAGGCTGCTGTCGTCGGCGAGATCGATGTCGGTGACCGAATTGAGCCAGGCCTCCTCGGCGCCGGCGAGATCGAGCCGGTGCTCGACGACGGCGAGCCGGGCTCCACGGGAGAGCTTGAGCCGGAAACGAAGCTGCGGCGCGAGGCCGCGGCCGCTGCCGATCGTGATGATCTCAACTGGGCGGGTCGGTGCTCCGGTAGCGAGAATCTCGGCGCCGTCACGGGCGAAGGCCCGATTGAGCGCGGCCAGCGCGGATTCGCCCGGAACTTCGCCGGCGAGGAGCGCGTCGGGCTTTCTGCCGAGCAGATTCACCACGAGGCCCGGTTCGGAATTCAGCGAGGACAGGGCTTCGACCCAGTTGCCGTCCACGAACACGAGCCGTGTTGCATCGGGATCGAGCGCAAGAGCGGTGACTGCGTCGGCCGCACGCGCGACAACCTCGGCAGGCGGTGCCGCGACGACGTAGTCGAACGGCTTCGCCGACAGCGCCGACAGGTCCGTATATCGCCAGGACTCCACGCGGCGGCCCGGCAAGCCCTGCGCCTCGAATTGCGCCAGCGCCGCGCGGCGCAGCGTTGCCAGCTGGCCCTTGCCGGGCAGCTGCATGCCGCGTTCCTCGAATTGCCGGCCGGCCGCGGACGCGCTCATACGGCTCGTGCCTCCTTGAGCACCCAGTCGTAGCCGCGCGCATCAAGCTCGCGCGCGAGCGACTTATCGCCGGACTTCACGATCCTGCCCCCCGCGAGCACGTGAACGAAATCGGGCACGATGAGCTCGAGCAGGCGCTCGTAGTGCGTCACGAGAATCATCGAGCGTTGCGGGTCGCGCAGGCTGTTGACGCCGGCGGCGACGACCTTGAGCGCGTCCACATCGAGCCCGGAGTCCGTCTCGTCGAGTACGGCGAGCGAGGGCTTGAGCACCAGCATCTGCAGGACTTCATTGCGCTTCTTCTCGCCACCCGAGAAGCCCTCGTTGACGCTGCGTTGCAGAAACTCCTCGGGCATCTGCATGGTTTTCATCGTCTCGCGGATGAGCCGCATGAAATCGAATGCATCGACCTCCGGCTCGCCGCGCGCGCGCCGTTGCGCGTTCAGTGCCGCCTTCAGCAGGTAGGTGTTGTTGACCCCGGGAATCTCGATCGGGTACTGGAACGCGAGAAAGAGTCCTGCCGCCGCGCGCTCCTCCGGGGCCATATCGAGCAGATTCCGGCCCTGGAAGACAATCTCGCCGCGCGTGACGGAATAGTTGTCGCGACCCGCGAGGACCTGGGCCAGCGTGCTCTTCCCCGAGCCATTCGGACCCATGATCGCGTGGATTTCGCCGGGGCGAACCGTCAGGTCGAGACCCTCGAGGATCTCGTTGCCGTCGACGCTGACGTATAGATTGCGAATGTCGAGCATGCTCATCGTCAGCCCACCGCGCCTTCGAGGCTGACGCTCAGGAGATTTTGTGCTTCCACTGCGAACTCCATTGGCAGATTCCGGAACACCGACCGGCAGAAGCCGTTGACGATGAGATTGACGGCATCTTCCTCGGACAGGCCGCGCTGCCGGCAATAGAAGAGCTGGTCGTCGCTGATCTTCGACGTCGTTGCCTCATGCTCGACGCGGCCGCTCGGCTCCCGCGACTCGATGTAGGGGAAGGTGTGGGCGCCGCACTCATCGCCGATCAGCAGGGAATCGCACTGCGTGTAGTTGCGCGCGTTCTTCGCCGTCGGCAGGAAGCGCACGAGGCCCCGATAGCTGTTCTGACCGTGCCCGGCCGAGATGCCCTTCGAGATGATCGTCGAGCGCGTATTGCGGCCGATATGGATCATCTTGGTGCCCGTATCGGCCTGCTGGTAGTTGTTGGCCACGGCCACGGAATAGAACTCGCCGACCGAGCCGTCGCCGCGCAGCACGCAGCTCGGGTACTTCCAGGTGATAGCGGAGCCCGTCTCGACCTGCGTCCAGCTGATCTTGGAGTTGCGGCCGCGGCAGTCGCCGCGCTTCGTGACGAAATTGTAGATGCCGCCGACGCCGTTCTCGTCGCCGGGATACCAGTTCTGGACGGTCGAGTACTTGATCTCGGCATCGTCGAGGGCAACGAGCTCGACGACGGCCGCATGCAGCTGGTTCTCGTCGCGCATCGGGGCCGTGCAGCCTTCGAGATAACTGACGTGGCTGCCCTCGTCGGCGACGATGAGGGTGCGCTCGAACTGGCCGGTCTTGGCGGCGTTGATGCGGAAATACGTCGACAGCTCCATCGGGCAACGGACGCCCTTCGGGATGTAGACAAAGGAACCGTCGGTGAACACGGCGGAGTTCAGCGCGGCGAAGAAGTTATCGCGCGTCGGCACGACGGTGCCGAGATACTGCTCGACGAGCTCAGGATGCGAACGCACGGCATCCGAGAACGAGCAGAAAATCACACCAGCCTCGGCCAGCTTTTCCCGGAACGTCGTCGCCACCGAGACGCTATCGAAGACGGCGTCCACGGCAACGCCGGCGAGACGGGCGCGCTCGTGCAGGGGAATACCGAGCTTGTCGTAGGTCTCGAGCAGCTTCGGGTCCACCTCATCGAGGCTTTTCGGTGCGTTCGGATTGCTCGTGGGCGCCGAGTAATAGCTGATCGCCTGGTAGTCGATCGGCGTGTAACGCACGTGAGCCCAGGTCGGCTCCTCCATGGTCTGCCAGTGCTCAAAGGCCTTGAGCCGCCACTGCGTCAGGAAAGCCGGCTCGCCCTTCTTGGCCGAGATCAGCCGGATCACGCCTTCATCGAGTCCGGGCGGGACGGTGTCCTGCTCGATGTCCGTCACGAAGCCGTGCTGGTACTTGCGCTTGACGAGGTCGGCTATCTGGGTCGATTCGCTGGACATGACAATGGCTCAATTCACCGGGGCTTCGAAATGCGAGCGCAGGTCCGGCACCGGCATCGGACGCCGCTTGCTCTTGAGATCGGCGAGCGTCACCTGCTGCAGGGCTTCGCGAATGCTGAGGTTGATGCGCTGCCAGGCGCCGCCGACGAGGCAGAAGGCCTCGAGATCGCAGCTGCCAGTCCGGGAGCTGCATTCCGTGATCGCGACAGGACCCTCGAGCGCGTCGATGATCTCGGCCGCAGTGATGCTCTCGGGGGCACGCGCCAGCGCATAGCCGCCCTGGGCACCGCGCGTCGACACGACGAGGCCCGAGCGTGTCAGGGCTTTGAGGAGCTTGCTGACCGTCGGCAGCGCCAGATGCGTCCGGCCGGCAACGAGGCCGGCCGACGACGGCTCGTCACGACGGGCGGCAAGCTCCGACAGTACGAGCGTGGCATAGTCGGTGAGTTTGCTCATGCGCAGCATGGTCGGCTCCACGGTTCCTGCTAATCAGGACCAGTTTAGTACTGTTTAATGGGGCTGTCACGCCGGAAGTGGCGCGTCGGCGAGGTTTTGGCTTGAGGAAGCGACTAACGCGGTCGTTCGCTCTCGGCGATGTATTCCTCGAATTCCGCGATACGGGCCTCGAAGCGCGCACGCTGGACGTCGGTGATGCCGGGCGTGGCCAGGGCCTGCTCGAGCTGACGGATTCCCGCACGCAAGTCGCCAACCGATGCGAAATACTCGGACAGGTAATGCAGCGAGTTGATGCGGTCCCCCTCGGCGTCCGCCGCGCGCGCGATCAGCTGAATCTGCTCGGGTGTCGGCGGGACGTTGTTGAGCAGGTCGAGCAGTAGCGCATGGGCTTCGGCCGGACGCCCGGCCTCGATCAGAGCCTCGGAATAGCTGATGACGAGCGGGGTATTGCGTGGCGATACAGCGTTTGCCTCGCGATAGACGTCCATGGCCAGCTCGTCGAGCCTGCTTGCCATCAGCGCCTCGGCGCGGCCGATCCGAAACGCGATGACGTTCGGATATTCCGCGCTGAGCTCGCTGAACAGTCGCTCGGCAGCGTCGTCGAGGCCCGCCTCGGCCATGCTCAAGGCCAGCCCGTACCGGTCGCCGGGGTCGCTGCTGTCCCGGCGTTCCTGATAATAGGCCAGGGCCTCAGCCGGCCGGGTTGCCGAGAGGACGCGGATCCTGGCTTTCACGAGGCCGTAAGCCACGCTGTCGGCGTGATCCACACGGGGCAACTGCCGCGCGCGGCCGCGCGATTCCGAGATGCGCGCGCTGCTGGTCGGGTGAGTCATCAGCATTTCCGGAACCATGTTGACCGCCGCGCTGTCGAGCCGGCCCAGTTTCTCGAAGAAGCTCACCATGCCGTTGGGATCGAAGCCTGCGCGCGAGAGCACGTCCATGCCGATGCGATCGGCTTCATATTCGTTCTCGCGCGTGAAATTGATTTGCCCCTGGATTGCGGCGGCCTGCCCGGCGGTCCCGATCGCCGATGCCGCTTCCGTCGACACATCGGTCGTCGCCGCAATCAGGATCGACGCGATCGACGCGGCCATGGCGGCGATGCTTCTGCGCTGCTGGTCGTAGATCGCGCGTGCGATATGCCGCTGCGTGACATGGGAGACTTCGTGGGCGAGGACGCCGGCCAGCTCGCTTTCATTTTCCGTCTCGACCAGCAAACCCGTGTGCACGCCAATGACGCCGCCGGGCATGGCGAAAGCGTTGACGGAATCGTCGTCGATCATGAAGAACTGGAACTCGTAGTCGCCATCGTTGACCTGCCGGACCAGCTCCGAGCCCAGCAGGCGGATGTACTCGTTGAGCAGCGGGTCATTGACGATTGCTCCGGCGCGACGGAGCTCGAAGACCACGCCGTCGCCGAGAAGCCGCTCCCGGCTCTTGGTCAACACGGAATCGGCGGGCGAGCCAAAATCGGGCAGGCCCTGCTGTGCCTCGGCGACCGGCATTGCCAGCAGGCCCGCGGCGGCGAGCAGGGTGGTCCCTCTAGAAAGAACTCTTGGCACGCTTGACCTCAATGGCGCCGCAACCGGCCTGACTCAAGTTTCGACCAGCGGCGCTCAGGGGAATTCCTCGAGACTTTCGAGAACCTCGCGCGCATGGCCTTCAACCTTGACCTTGCGCCACTCGCGCAACAGCACGCCGTTCTCATCGACGAGAAAGGTGCTGCGTTCAATGCCCCGCACCTTCTTGCCGTACATATTCTTGTCCCTGATCACGTCGAACAGATTGCAGAAGGTTTCTTCGGGGTCGGCGATGAGCTCGAACGGAAATCGGAACTTCGCCTTGAAACCCTCGTGAGACTTCAGCGTGTCGCGCGACACGCCCAGGATCGTGACCTTGCGCTTGCGAAACTTTTCGTGCAGATCTCGAAAATCCTCGCCTTCCACCGTGCACCCCGGAGTGTTGTCGCGCGGGTAAAAGTAGAGAACGAACTTGCGGCCCTTGAGATCCTTCGATGCGATCGTCGAGCCGCCAGTCGCGGCGACGCTGAAAGCGGGAATTTTCTTGCCGACTGCAATGCCTGGCATCGCTGGTCCTCCCTGCCGATTACGACTGCTTGACCGGCTCCATGATCGCGTCGACGTTGAGCTGGTCACAGAATTCCATGAATTCCTCGCGCAAGCCGGCGATATGGACGGTGCCCGGCACGTTGATGTACATGGCCACCGAGAACATCGGTGCTCCGGTATGCGCTGCCGGGTAGCTGCGCGAAGAGATCTCGCCGATCTCGACCCGGCGCGCGGCGAAAAAACGGCTCAGATTGTGGACGATGCCCGGCTGATCGAGGCCGACGACGTCGACGGCGTAGGGCAGGAGCTCCTTGCCCATGCGGCGCGGCTCGGTGCGCTTGAACTGCATGGCAATCCCGCCTTCGGCGCCGAAACGACTGAGGTCGCGCTCGAGGCGGCCGATCGTGTGCCAGTTCCCTGCAACCAGCAGCAGGACGCCGAACTCCGAGCCCATCGCCGCCATGCGGCTTTCCCGGATGCTGCCGCCGCATTCGGCGATGATCCGGGAGAGCTCATTGACGGCTGTGGTCGGTTCGCCGCCAACGGCGGAAATCACGATCAATTGCTCCATCAACGGCTCGCTTCAATGGGTCCTGTCGCCCAGATCGGGCAGTTTAACCGGTTCGCCGAAGCTGTGTGATTTGTAAGTTGCGCCTCCCCGGCAGCGTCAGTACCATCGTCGCCCCGTCGTCTCTCGGAGTCTCGCATGCTGACCGGCAGCATGGTTGCATTGGTCACGCCGATGACCGCCAGCGGCGCCGTCGATTACGGCGAGCTCCGGAGCCTGTTCGACTGGCACGTCGCGGAGGGCACCGAGGCCCTCGTGATCGCGGGAACGACAGGCGAATCCGCCACGCTGACTCACGACGAGCACCTCGAATTGCTCGAACGCGCAACCGACATCGCGGCAGGGCGCATCCCGATCATTGCCGGCACGGGCTCGAACTCGACGCGACAGACGCTCGAGCTCTCGACGGAAGCGAGCCATTTGCCGATCGCGGGGCTCCTGATCGTGACCCCGTACTACAACAAGCCGACGCAGGACGGACTTGTGCGTCACTACACGGTGATCGCCGATGCCGTCGACAAGCCGATACTTCTCTATAACGTTCCCGGCCGCACCGCCGTCGACTTGAAGCCCGCGACAGTCATCCGGCTCGCGAAGCATGAGCGCATCGCCGGAATCAAAGATGCAACTGCCGACCTGGCTCGAGTGAGCGTTCTTCGCCAGGGATGCGGCGACGGCTTCGTGTTGCTGAGCGGCGACGATGCGACGAGCCGCGAGTTCATGCTGGCTGGCGGCGACGGCGTCATTTCGGTAACCGGGAACGTCGTGCCGGCAGCCATGCGCGCACTCTGCGATGCGGCGAGGGCAGGCCGGAAGGGCGACGCCGCGGCCATCGACGAGCCGCTGGCCGACCTGCATCGGGACCTCTTCATCGAGAGCAATCCGATTCCTGTGAAATGGGCTCTCCGCGAGATGGGGCTCATAGGCGCCGGTATCCGGCTGCCGCTGACGGAGCTCGCGGAACAGTATCGGCCTGCCGTGCGTGCGGCCATGGTCAAGGCCGGCATCGGGCAGGCCAGAGGCCGAGGCCAAGCCGGCGGACGATGAGCCCGGTTCGAGTCATCGCGTCGCTTGTCACCGCGCTCGCGCTCGGCGCCTGTTCCGGCAGCGACGAGATCAGGTGCGGGAACGACACTCAATACCAGGCAGCGACCTCGACGGGTACGCTGCGAATTCCGGATGACTTGAGCGTGCCCGACGAGTCCGACAGCCTCAGCATTCCCGGAGCTTCACCGGCGGCGACGGAGAGCGCAGCCGCCGCACTGGCCTGCCTCGAGGAGTCACCGGCGTTTTCCACCGAACCGCAACCCTGACGACGTGAACGATACGCCGACGGGCTATGGTTGGATCTCGATCGGCCTGCATTGGCTCACAGCGGTGCTCATCGTCTATCTGCTCTATCTCGGCAGCTCCATCGGCGGTCTCGAGGGCGATGCGAGGACGATTGCCGTCAGGCGCCATACATCGGTGGCGCTCGCGAGCTATCTGATCCTTGTCGGCAGGATCGTCTGGCGCATTTACCGCGGTCACCCGGGTCCGACTGCGGACCAGCGCGGCTGGGCGCATTCGTTGGGCAAGTACACGCATTACGCGATGCTCGTTGCTTTGACCGTCCTGATCGTTACGGGACCGCTCATGCAGTGGAGCTACGGGCGCGACATCGAGTTCTTTGATTGGTTCGTGATTCCTTCGCCGATCGAGGCGTCTTTCAGATTTGCTTCCGTGCTCCATCGCGTACACGCCACGTCGGCACTCTTCGTCTTTTTCGCCTTCCTGCTACACATCGGCGGCGTCTACAAACACACGGCATTCAATCAGGACGGCACGCTTGCGAAGATGATCGTTCCGGGTAGACAATCGACGCCGTCCAACGCGGCGCCGCTGCCGTCGAAAAATGAGGGGGAGTCATGAAGTTGAGAGACTTCGGCATCAGGGTTTTGGCCATCGGACTGACGCTTGGCACCCTGTCGCTCGATGCCGCCGCGCAGGCGCGGCCGGAATCGGTGGGCCCGGTCATGTCGATGCCCGGCATGAACGTGTTTCGACGCTTTGCCGCGGAAGATCCGCAAGCCTTGTTCACCTTTTACACTGAGGTGCTGGGCCATACGGCTCTGCAGCGCTTCGCAGTCGGCGGCGCGACCGGCGTATCGACCTTCCAGGCGGGCGCCGGCCCGAGCCAGCTCAAGTTCACCGGCAGAACTGCGGACCGGCAATATCAGCCGGCCGGAATCGACAATGCCACGGGTATCCGGCTCTGGACCTTCTTCTATTCCGATCGCGAGGCATTGACGGCGCGTTTCGCCGAGCATGGCCTCGCGGCGCCTGAGTTCGTACCCATCGGCGACAGCCGGCAGCAATCGGCGATCGTGACCGATCCCGAGGGCCAGCTCGTGCAGCTCATCATCACCGGGGATCCCGTCGGAACGACCTACAGCGAGATTGAAGTCGGGCTGACGGTGTCGGATCTGGAGCGCAGTCGCGCCTTCTATCGCGAGTTCGTCGGTCTCGAGGAGCTCGAGCCCGTCTACGATCCGATCTTCAAGACGACGAAATATCCCTATCGCCACGGCTCGACGACGATTGCCTTGCGGCATTTCGGCGATGACCTCCCGGCCGACACGGGTACGGGCGGCATCCAGTACGTCGTGTCCGACGTCGAGCTCGTCGATCGCCTCGCCAAAGAGAGGAATATCGTCATCGATCAGCCGCTGGGCGAGCTGCAGGGCTTTGCGCTGCGGACGATCTGGCTCGACGATCCGGATGGCATCACAAATTATTTCGCGCAGACGGGCGTTCGGCCGAGCGTTTCTTCGCGATGACGACGCAACCAGGCGGCACGCGAAGCGTGGCGGCACGCGGTGTCGTTCGCGGCAAGGTATGGATGCTCGCATGGGTCGCAGCGCTTGCCGGCGCAGTGCAGCTGCCGACCGCCAGTGCCCAGGACGCTGCGAGCCACCCAGACCTCAACGGCATTTATTTCCCGGCCGGCTTCGCCAGGCGCACGCCGCAGCAGCTGCCCTACACGGAAGGCGCGGCGGCGATGGCGGAATACTGGGAAGCCAACTTCCGCACCGAGGATGAGCCCGGCCGCTTCTGCATCTGGCCGGGAATGCCGCGCGCGCCCTGGGGCGCGCCGTTTCCCCTGGAGATTTTCCATCGGGATTACGACGTCACGATCTACTGGGAAGGCTACGGCATGATCCGGAAGATCTATATGGCGGACAAGGATCCCCCGCCACCCATCCTGGAAACCGCGATGGGCTACTCGCTTGCGCACTGGGAGGGCGACACGCTCGTTGTCGACACTTCACTCCTGAAGCCCTATCCCTACTTTTCGGGACTGGCGACGAGCTCGGAAGCGCAAGTGACGGAAAGAATCCGCCTCGAGAAGCGCGAGGTCAACGGCGCAACCGTCGAGTTTCTCGTCAACGACATCACGCTCGTCGATCCGAAGGTCTACACGCAGCCGATCATGCTGCACGCCGAGGCGCGCCGCGATCCGGAGCTGTTCATGCTCGAGTACACCTGCACGAACACGATCTGGGAAGAATATCTCGCCGGGCGCGGGCTGACGCTGCCGGATATCGAGTCGTTGCCGTCCGGCGAATCCCAATAGAAGAATCAGACCGACTCAAGGGGGAGTACATGTATTTCAGACAGATTACCTGCGCCGCGTTGGCGGTGCTCGGGGTCGCGGTCGCCCATGCACAGGCCCAGCCCGAGGCCCAGCCGCCGGCACAAGCCTATGTCATTCCGTCCGGCACGCCGGCTTACGTGCGCGCCGCCGTGCAGTCCGCCGAACGGACGAGCGCGATGACGCAGCGCGACGCCCTGCGCAAGCCCGCCGAGACGCTCACGCTGTCAGGCGTCGAGCCCGGCCAGCGCGTGGTCGAGATCGCGGGTTTCGGCCAGTACTACACGACGCTGCTGTCGGCCATTGTCGGCACCAACGGCGAGGTCCATGTTTTCGACCTGCCGTATACCGAGGCTCGCGCCGGCGAAGCTTCACGCGCTTTTGCCGCTGCTCACGAAAACACGAGCTACAACGTCGTCGACTACAACGTGGCCGAGTTCCCCGCCGACGTCGACATCGTCTTCAACGTCCTCTACTACCACGACCTCGGCATCAACGACATCGATACGGCGGCGATGAATGCGAAACTGTTCGCGGCACTCAAGCCCGGCGGAAGCTACGTCGTCATCGATCACAAGGCCGAGGATGGCTCCGGCTGGCGTGACGCGGAGACGCTCCATCGCATGGGAGCCGAAAAAATCGTCGAGGAAGTGACGGCTGCCGGTTTCGTCCTCAGCGTTGACAGCAGTCTGCTGTCTAACCCTGCAGACCCGCGGACGGCCATGATCTCCTTCGCGCCGGGCTCGCGCGGCACGACCGATCAGGCGTTCTTCATTTTCACAAAGCCGGAGTAGGGCGGGCGGGATTCAACGCACCCGGGGGCGCACCTCAGGCGCAAAGGCCTGCCGCATCGGTGGACCGGCCGCTTGCGGCGGCCGGTCCAAGACTTGTCAGTTGCCGCCCCGGCCGCGGCCGGCTGCCGCGTTGATCGTGGCCGTATCCCAGTGCTCGTCGGCCTTGCCGTCGACGAAGCGCCACATGTCGACCCAGATCGTCGTGTAATTCTGTCCCGGCGTGCGCGGATCCGGATACTCGCGCCGGATGATGACCGCGACCTTGTCAGCATCGGCCGTCACGGCGACGATGCCCGTGGTCAGCTCGCCGCAGTTCGGATTCGGCGTGGAGAAGGAGCTGAAGGCGTTGACGACCGTGTCGCGACCGGAGGCAAAGCTCGGATTGTGCTGAATGTAGCGCTCGGTCAGCCATTCAGCGGCGCGATTCCACTGATTGCACTGCAGGAGCTCGCGCATGATGTGCAGCGCGGCCTGCTTGTTGCGATGAATCGCAGGATCGGAGTCGGTGAACAGCGACTCGGGGTCGTCGACGGCGACAACGGGGGCCGCCTGTGCGAACACGGTGCCGCTCGCGAGGAAGGCGAGGCAGCCGAGAACGACGGGTTTGATTTTCATTTTGACCTGTGTGGAGAGTGAAACCGGGGCCGCCATAATTAGCGCCGTTTTCGCCCGCGTCAAGCGCGGCCCGGCGGCTTGTCAAAGCGGTAATCGATAAGCCATTCTGAGCCCGGCACGTCCTCGAACGGCGTGCTCGCGGACGGCGGGGGACGGCATGAATCGAACCAGAACTGGTCTCGCGATCGTGGGGATCGCGCTATTGGCGGGCTGCGGGACGGACGGCAGTGCCGAGAGCTCCTCGTCGGTCGAGGCAGCGGCGGAGCTCGCTCCATTGCGCACCGAACTCGCGGCTATTGCGCATCGACTCGAGCTTGTCGAAGACGCTAACGACATCAAACGGCTGCAGCGCGCCTACGGCTATTACCTCGATCACGGGCGTTGGGGCGATCTCGCGGATCTTTTTGCCGACGCTGCGACGCTCGAGATCGGCCTCGATGGCGTCTACCAGGGGCGCGAGCGGATCGGCGCGTATTTCGCGGCGCTCGGCAAGGGCCGGGACGGGCTCGCGCCGGGGCAGCTCAACGAGCACATGCAGCTCATGCCCGTCGTTACGGTAGCGCCGGACGGCCTGAGTGCCAAAGGGCGCTGGCGCGACATCATCATGGAGGGGCAGTTCGGTGAGTTCGCCGCCTGGGGCGAGGGGCCTTTCGAGAACGAATACGTTAAGGAAGGAGGCGTCTGGAAGATTTCGAAGCTGCACTGGTTCCAGACGATGCTCGTCGATTTCGACGGCGGCTGGCACGAGAACGAGGACTTCAACGGCGCGCGCTGGGTGGGCGATGCGTTGACTCCCGATGCGCCGACGTCCTGGCCGTACGAGCCCTGGCCGGGCACGTCACTGCCGCCATTTCATTTTGCGAATCCCGTGCTCGGAGTCACCGCGGTGGACCTCGGGCAGTTCGCGCCCCCGTTGCTGCCGGCGAGCGCGGACCTCGCAGAGATCGCCCGTGCCGGCGGCGAAGTGGCCCAATCGATTGCTCTTGTCGAAGCCGAGAACGAGATCGAGAACCTGCAGCGAATCTACGGCTTTTATATCGAGGAGGGCTTCTGGTCCGAGGCCGCGTCCCTGTTTGCCGACGACGGCGTGTTCGAGATCGCCGGGGTGGGTCAGTTCCGGGGCACGGAGCACATTCGCGACTATCTGCGCTCGCTCGATGCCGAGTACCCGCAGGCGGGCAGGTTGTACGATCAGATGCAGTTGCAGCCCATCGTGCACGTCGCGCCCGACGGCCTGACGGCGAAGGCTCGCTGGCGATTGTTTGCACAGGAGGCGAAATACGGCGATTTTTCCGAGTGGGGTGTCGGCTGGTACGAGAACGATTACGTTCGCGAGGACGGAGTCTGGAAGATCGCCCACCTGCGGCAGTTCAATCGCATGTATACGCCCGATCAGGAAGGCTGGGGGCAGACGGCACTTCCGGGTCCGACTTTCGCATTGCGCTCCGGATCCGCGCCCGACGCAGAATCGGCGCTCGTACACGCGCTCTATCCGCAGGCGGCCGATCCGCAATTTCACTATCCGAATCCGGTCACCGGAGGACCGGTCTACGAATCAAGCCCGACGGAGTTCGCCCGGGTTCCGGACGCGACTGATGCCGCCGCGGTTTCGACGTGGCTCGACGGCCTCGCGGACCGCGTCGAGCGACTCGAGGACGTCGAACAGATCGAACGCTTGCAGGGAATCTACGGGTATTACCTGGCGAGCTACAGCATGGACGACCTCGCCGGAATCTTTTCCGACGACGGCACGATCGAAATCGCGCTGCGCGGCGTCTATGCCGGCAAGGCGAGTGTACGGCGCAATCTCGATCTCTATCCTCCTGTCGATCTGCACAATCACATGCAATACCAGCCGGTGATCCACCTGAGCGCAGACGGCATGAGCGCACTGATGCGCTCGCGGGCGCTCAGCATCATGGGCAGCTACGGGCAGTATTCGATGTGGATGGGCGGGATCTACGAAAACGAATTCGTCGAGCAGGATGGCATCTGGAAGATTCGCAAGGACCAGGTGTTCAATACCTACTTCATCAACTATGCGGAAGGATGGAAGAACAACCAGCCGCGCCGGCCGCCCGGAATCAGCGCGGACAATCCTCCGGACGCGCCGCCGACGATCGAGTTCGAGATGTATCCTGAAGCTTTCCTGCCGCCGTATCACTATCGGAATCCGGTGACGGGTGCCGAGGTCGGGTTGCCCGCCGGAAATCAATGAATCTGGACTTTCGCCAGCGCCTGCGCAGCGGCGAAACGCTGCGTGGCGTCCTGCTCAATCTGCCGTCGGCGGCCGTGGCCGAGATTCTCGCGGGCGCCGGGTTTGATTGGCTCTTCATCGACGGCGAGCACGGGGCCATCGACACGCGCGAGATTGTCGCGATCCTCCAGGCGGTCGAGCGCGATATCGCCTGCATTGTCCGCGTGCCCGCGCTCGGAAACGCCGCCATCAAGCGCGCGCTCGACATGGGTGCTGCCGGCATCATCGTGCCGCAGGTCGAGACGGCCGAGCAGGCGGCCGAAGCGGTCCGGCTCGCGCGTTATGCGCCGGCGGGCGAGCGCGGCATGGGACTTGCCCGCGCGCATCGTTACGGTTTCGCTTTGCGCGAGTATGTCGCCGCGGCCAATGACGCGATCGCGGTGATCGTCCAGGCGGAACACTTCCGCGCGGTCGAGAATATCGACGAGATCGTCGCCGTTCCCGGCCTCGACGCCGTATTTCTCGGACCGTTCGACCTCTCCGCGAGCCTGGGTCATCCTGGCGAGCTCGACCATCCGCAAGTCGTGGCAGCGATCGAGCACGTCACGCGGCGTTGCCAGGCGGCCGGCATGCGCCTCGGCTATTTCGGCGTCGATGCGCACGCGGTCAAGCCGTTCATGGCGCGCGGCTACACCCTGATCTGCGCCGGCGTCGACTGCCTGCTGCTCGGCCAGGGCGCCAGACGTCTGGCAGACGAGCTCAAGGCCTGACGAAAAGCTTCGACGAGTCATGGCGCTGAACGAGAGCTTGCTCGAATACACGCACGCGGGGGTCCGATTCGAAGGACTGTTGGTCGCCCCCGGAGACGGAGCAGGGCGCCGCCCAGCCGTCGCAGTGGCGCACGCCTGGGGCGGTCGGGGAGATCTCGAAGCAGCAGCGGCCCGTCGCCTCGCGGAGCTGGGCTACACGGCATTCGCGCTCGACATGTTCGGCAAGGGAATGCGGGGCGGGACACGGGAGCAGAACGCGGCGCTGATTGCGCCACTACTGCTGAACCGATCGCTGTTGCAGGCGCGAATGCTGGCAGCTCTCGAATGCATGCGGCTGCAAGCTCAAGTAGAGCCCGCGAAAGTGGCCGCGATCGGCTTTTGTTTCGGCGGACTCTGCGTGCTCGACCTCGCGCGCTCCGGCGCGGATGTCGCCGGCGTCGTCAGTCTGCACGGACTTTTCACTCCGCCCGAACCGCCGACCGGCGCAAGGATTCGCGCCAGGGTGCTGGCGCTGCATGGTCATGATGATCCAATGGCGCCGCCCGCCGCAGTGGCCGCACTTCAGGCCGAGCTGACGGCCGCCGGTGCCGACTGGCAGATACATGTCTATGGCGGGACCATGCACGCCTTTACGAATCCGCAGGCCCGGGATCGCGCATTCGGCACGGTCTACAGCGAGGTTGCAGCCCAGCGCGCGTGGCGGGCTACTGACACATTCCTTGCCGAAGTCCTGTCGTGACGACCCGACTCGCACATGCGGATTTGTTGCTTCTGGCCGACGCCTTTCGAGCTGCGCATGGACAGCGTGTGAACGTCTTGTAATCCGTCTGGAATGGTGCCAGACTCGGCTCCGTTGCATTTTAGTTGTTGCGTCAACGTCACAAGAGAAACCGGGGCGTCGACGCACTCATTACTCGGGGGAGGAATCACGAGATGAGCTTTAGAAAGCGCATGTTAAGGCATGGGCCGCGCACGGGTGTGCTCGCGGCATCTATCGGTGCACTGATCGCCACCGGCGGTCTGAGCAGCACGGCTCTCGGTCAGGACGAAGATGACGAAGAGGCAGACGCGAGTACTGCCGAAGAAGCCATCGTCGTCACTGGCACCAGAATTCGACGCGACGACTTCACGTCCACCAACGCCACGATCTCGGTGACGGCGGAAGACATGCGCAACCTCGGCGTCACGAGCGTGGCCGAAATGGTCAGCCAGCTGCCGAGCAACGTCGCCGACATTTCGCCGGAGACGGGCACCGACTCCACCTTCAACATGGGCGCGAACGTCGCGAACCTGCGCGGCCTCAACCCGAACGGCGGCTCGCGCACACTCGTGCTCGTTGACTCGCGGCGGGTTATCGGCTCGAACAGCGAAGGCGTCGTCGACATGAACATGATCCCGACGGCGCTCGTCGGGCGTGTCGAAACCGTCACGGGCGGCGCCTCGGCGACCTACGGCGCCGACGCCATGGCCGGCGTCGTCAACGTCATCCTCGACAACAGTATCGAGGGCGTTCGTCTCGACCTGAGCTACAGCACCACGCAGGAAGGCGATGGTGACGACGTCAACCTCAGCATCGGCACCGGCTTCGAGGTATTCGACCGCCGCGGCTCGATCCAGATCGGCTACGACCGCCAGAACCAGGACGGCATCGGCGACTGTACCAAGACGCGCGAAATCTGCCGGACCAGCTTCGGCGTCTACCAGAACGGCTCGTTCGCGGCCCCGCTGTTCGCGATCGTCCCGCCCTATTCGGCGCCGCGCAATACCAACGTCGCCTATCCGGGCCTCCCGCAGTACGTGATTACCGAGGGTTTCCGCTACGCGCGTCCCAGCGAGGGTTACTGGACGAATGCCGCGAACCCGAATCCGACCAACCCCGCCGATCGGACGGCCGGTATTTACACCTTCACCGATGACGGCCGGGACGTCGTGCCAATGTACGACGACCTCACGACCGCGGAGCGAACGTTGCTGATGGCGGCGGGCGAAGGCCCGAACGCGATGACGCACCTTGGCCGGGGTCCGCTTGCATACGCGGGCGTGCCGGTCATTCCGGAGCAGACTCGCGACAACCTCTACACGCGGTTTGCCTACGACTTCGAAGGCGGCATCGAGATCGAGACGAGCTTCAGCTACGGCAAGACCGAGTCGATTTCGCAGCAGAACTCCGCTCGCCAGTCCTGGTATGGAGCGCGGACGATCTACCCGCGAAACGCGTTCCTGCAGCCCGAATGGGGCACTACCCAGGCGATGCGCGACGTGTTTAACGCGCGCCTGAGTCCTGCGGCCGTTGCCGCTCCGCCGAATCCGGTGACGATGACCGGCGGCTATCCTGGATGCAACGTTGCGCCGTTCATCGGCGATCCGGCGGGCAGCGACGTGACGACCTACGACATGTCGGCCGAGCGCTGCAACAACGGCCTCACCGCTATCAACAAGGACATCGCGCCATTCGTCGAGCGTTTCAACACGACCGACACCGACCAGTGGAACTGGACGGTGGGCGCCAACGGCGATCTCTTCGAAGGCGGCTCCTGGACCTGGGATACCTCGCTGACCTACAGCGAAAGCGAGCGGTCCGTGGAAGTCCAGGGCTGGCAATCGACGCGGCGCCTGGAGATGGCGGAGAACTCGGAGTGGGATTCGACGGCCAACGGCGGCCTGGGAGCGCCGGTTTGCGCCATCGACAACAACGAGCCGTATCAAATGACGGACCCGCTCTACACGAATCCCCCCGGCGGCACGCAGGGGGATTACTGGGAGTGGAAGTGGATCCAGTACATCAATCGCGCGCTCGAAAGCAACAATTCCACGGACGATCCGCAGAATATCTTCGACACGCTGGCGGGACGTACTGGGCCCGGCGCGCCCTGCGCACCGATGAACATGTTCGGCAACCAGATGTACCCGGGCAGCATCGCCTTTGCGTTCCCGAGCATCGTCGACGGCACCAAGAACCAACAGACCAGTATGTCGCTCTCGTTCTCCGGCGATGCCTGGAGGGGGTTCGGCGACGCGGGTCCGGTGCAGATGGCCGCGGGTATCGACCTGCGTTTCACCGAGACCGACAACGGCGCGGGTGAGAACGTCATTCTCGACCGCGACTTCGGCCTCAACTTCTCCGACGACTGGAACGGCGAAACCGAGACCAACGAGGCTTTCGTCGAGCTCGAGGTGCCGCTGCTGCGCAACAAGCCGGGCGTGGATTACCTCATGACCAACGTGGCCTACCGTTTCACGGACAACACCACGCGACGTGTCGCCGGTGCGGGTAATTTCAACGAAAACACCGAAGACTCGCGCAGTATCGAATCCTGGAAGGCGTCCATGGTCTGGCGTCCGGTCGACCTCATGACTGTGCGCATGACCCGGTCTTCCGATACCCGCGCGCCGTCCGGAACGGAATTGTTCCAGTCCAATCGTCCGGCGACTCAGGCGACATCCGTGTTCGGGAGCCCGTTCCGGCCGAATCTGACTGTAACGCCGCAGAACGACACGAACGAGGAGGTCATCAGCTACCAGGGCGTCGGCAACCCGTTCCTCGAGGAGGAAACGTCGCTCACTCAGACGCTGGGTATCGTGTTCACGCCGACGGAAGTTCTGTCCGGTCTCAACATCTCGCTCGACTACTTCGAGACCGAGATCATGGGCGGTATCACGGGAGTCGGGACCAACACGGTTGCGACGCGCTGCCGGGACGAGCTCGTTGCCAATGGCTACAACCTGGCGACGGCACGCAATTGCTCGAATATCGTCTTCGGCGATCCGCTTGTGCCGGAGGACGACATTTATCGCGAGCTCAGCCCGGGCGTGGCGAATCCGCTCTACCCGTATGTCAACATCCTGGAGATCTCGGGGTCGTCGGAAAACTCCATGCCGTTCCTGAGCCGCGGCATCGACCTCTCGGTCAGCTACGGCACGCAGCTCGGCGGCGGCGGCTTCATCAACGCCCGTGTCCTCGCCTCGCGCTCGCTCGAGCAGCTGGTGACGCAGACGGGTGGCGTGACCAACGCCGGCCTCGGCCCCACGTTCGACGTTTCAGGACAGACGGGCAGCCAGGGCATCGGCAGTATCTGGAGCTGGGCGGCAAATATCTTTACGAACTACGCGCCTACGCCACGGATCAGCGGCAACGCCTTCCTGACCTACAGCAAGAACGCGTTCACCACGACGAGCCAGGTTCGCTACGTGGGCTCGGGTCAGCTGACCCGGCAGACGCTCTGGCTCGGGCCGGGCGAGTGCGGTGCTTGGTACACGGGTGCGGTGCAGAACTTCAGCTGCTACAACCCGGATGCCACGCAGACAGTCACGTCCAACCAGCTGCCGAGCTGGACGACCCTGAACCTGACGTTCGAGTACGACTTCTCGGCGTCGCGGTTCTCGTTCGACCGCTTCGAAAGCCTGTCCGTGTACATGGATATCGACAACGCGACGGACAAGATACCCGATCAGTTCACCGGTAACGGCACAGGTGCGCAGAACACGACGTTCTTCAGCATCATGGGCCGCACGTACCGGGTCGGCGCGCGCATGCAGTTCTGACGCGCGGGAGCTGATAGCGAAGTCATTTGGGCCGCGACTCGCAAGAGTCGCGGCCCATTCTTTTTCTGAGACGCGCGCCAGGGGATCGCCACGGCGCCGGTGGTCCTTCCGGCATCGGGAGCGCAATGCGATTGACCTGTCGGGTGTCCTACAGGAAACTACAGCTTGGTGAATAGAAGCCGAAAGGACGAAAGATCCGGCACGGCTTCCGGGGGAGTCTAGGGGATGGAAGGGAAGCCCGCAGGCGTCGGCATATTGATGCTCATGCTCGCCGCCTGTGGCGGCGGGGGTGGCGCCGCCGGCGGACCCGCTGCACCGCCGCCACCATCACCACCGCCGCCACCGCCAGCAGCACGCCCCTTCGCAGATGTCACGAGTGCCTCCGGTATCGCATTTGCCGTCGGCATTACGCCCCGTCCTGGCAACACGACTCTCGTCTGGGACGCGACCAGCGGAGGCGCTGCGGCCGGCGATTGCGACGGCGACACCGATATCGACCTCTTTATCACGGCCGGTGATGGCGCTGCCGGCACCGGCACCGGCGCCAACCGACTCTATCTGAACCAGCTATTCGTGAATGCGCAGGGCATGCGGGGCAACCCGCTCACGTTTGTCGATACGGCCGATGCGGCCGGCGTCGCCTATACGCGTGCAGCGGGGCAGAATCACCGGCACAGCGGCCCGACGTTCGCCGACATGGACGGCGACAGAGACCTCGATCTCTTTCTGGGCGCGCTCTACGGCGACCCGCTGCGAATCTTCGCGAATGACGGCAATTGCCGCTTCACGGACGTCACGACGAACTCACCGCAGCTCGTATCGATCCAGGCCGACCAGACGATTTCGGCCGCCTTTGGCGACTACGACCTCGACGGCGACCTGGATCTGTTCCTGACCCACTGGGGTACGCAGGACGCTACCTACAGTGCGCATCCGGTCTGGACAACCGAGCATCTCTGGGAGAATCGCTACAACGCCATCGACGGAATCCGGTTCGTCAACGTCAGCGTGGCATCGAATGTCAGCGAGATCACCCGCACGACGCGAAACCAGCTCAATTATCTCGGTAATCCCCAGGTAGCCGATCTCACGTTCACGCCGACATTCGCCCGAATCGACGCGGATCTTTGGCCGGACATCGCGCTCGCCGCGGATTTCGGGACGACGCAGCTGCTTCTCAACAACGGGAACGGGACCTTCCGTAACTCCAACTTCTCGTTCTTGCACGATGCACAGTTTGGCATGGGATCTGCGCTGGGCGACTTCGACAGCGACGGCGATCTCGACTGGTTTGTGTCGAGCATCGACGGTCAGGACCCTTTTCTCACGGGCAACCGGTTCTACCGCAACCTGGAAAACGGGACCGGAGTCTTCGAGCTCGCGGATGCGACCGAGGCAGTCGGCGTCGAATCCGGCGGCTGGGGCTGGGCGAGCTGCTTTCTCGATCTCGATAACGACCGCGATCTCGATATCTACCACGTCAATGGCTGGTCACAATTCATCTTTGGCCAGTTATTCACCCAGGACACGACACCGGTCTTCGTCCAGGATAACGGACACTTCGTGAATCGCGCGCAGACACTCGGCCTGGACGACAGCTATTCCGGCCGCGGCGTCGTCTGCGCGGATTTCGACGAAGACGGCGACGTGGATATCCTGCAGCTGACCAATCGGCTGCCGAATTCGGCCGTGCTCTGGGAGAACCGCACGGCAGCCGCCGGCGCAAACTTCCTGCGCGTCAAGTTGCAGGGACTCGCGCCGAATACCGAGGCGGCAGGTGCCCGCATATACGTGACGGCCGGCGGCGTGACGCAGATGCGCGAGATCACGATCGGCAGCAATTTCATCTCGCAGAATCCGACCGTGCAGCATTTCGGCCTCGGCGCCGCGGCGTCGGTCGAATCGGTGCGCGTGGTCTGGCCGGCACGGGTGCCGGGACCGGGACAGCAGCCGGTGCAACCGACAGACACCGTGTTGCCCAACGGGACGCAGCCGGTCATTTCAGTAAATGGGACACTGGCGATCACTCAAGTGCCGTAAGAGCGACCGCGACGCCAGTGGCCAAATTTTAGAGAGAGGGACTTTGGCTTTCCAGAGAGTACCGATCGCGACAGAGAGCGCGATTGCAACGGGGGGGATGGAAGATGGACGTCAGGTTTCGTTTGGGAGCCGCGCTGGTCGCGGCCGCATGGGCGCTCTTTGGCTGTGGAGGGGGAGGTGGAGGAGGATCGCCGCCGCCCCCGGCGCCGCCACCCCCGCCCCCACCGCCAGCGCTGTTCAGCGATGTCACGGCGGCGGCCGGTATCCAGTTCCAGCACGGCATAACCGAGCCCGCGTTGCCGCTGGGTCCGCAGGTTGACATCAATGACTCCACGTTCGGGGGCGTGGCGTCGGGCGACTGTGATAATGATGGCGACGTCGATCTCTTCGTGACCTACAGCGATGTCAGGCCGAATCGGCTCTATCGGAACCAGCGCGTGCAGACGGGCAGCGCCACCTTTCTCGATACGGCGGCAGCTTCGGGAGTCGCCTTCACGAGGAGTGCAGCGCTGAGCCAGAACTGGCGTCACAGTGGTCCCGTATTCGTCGATCTCGACGGTGACGGCAATCTCGATCTGTTTCTTGGCGCGCTCTACGATGGCGAGCCCGTGAAGGTTTACAAGAACGACGGCAACTGCGCCTTCTCGGACGTGACTTCGGGTTCCGGGCTTACCAACCTGATGGCGGATACGACTTTTTCAGGGGGCTTCGGCGATTACGACCTGGACGGCGACCTCGACTTGTTCATGAGCCATTGGGGCACGCCCGATTCCGTTTATGGCAATCGCGCCACCAACTCGGAGCAGCTGTACAGGAACATCAGCAGCAGCGGCACGATCCAGTTCGAGAATGTCAGCGTGGCTTCCGGGGTCACGGCCATCACGAATCAGACGAGATCCTGGGGAGCCGGGGCGCGCTGCCCCCTTTTCGTGCAGCCCGGTTTCCAGTTCCATGACTTCGTATTCACTGGAACGTTTGCACACCTGAACAACGACATCTGGCCCGATCTTCTGATCGTCGGGGACTTCACGACTTCGCAGATCCTGCTGAACAATGGTGACGGCACGTTTCGCGACGCGAGCGCAACGGAGCTCTGCAATGCGCAGCAAGCGATGGGCTCTGCTCTCGGCGACGTCGACAACGACGGCGATCTGGACTGGTTCACGTCGAGCATCATGGGAGAGGGCACTCAGGCTGTCGGGGCCTGGGGCAATCGGTTCTACCGCAATCTCGGGGTCACCCTGGCGGGTGCCGGCGTCGTCGACATGGACGACGTCACGGCTGCAATGGGCGTGGCGTCGGGAGGCTGGGGCTGGGGCGCCTGCTTTCTGGACATCGATAACGACGCCGACCTCGATATCTTCCATACCAATGGCTATTACCAGGCGCCCAACTTCATCGCCAATTACAGTATCGATCCGAGCCGGACGTTCGTCTTCAATGGGACGAGCTATGCGGAGCAGGGCGCGACGTACGGGCTCAACGATACCTTGTCCGGTCGCGGCGTCGTCTGCGCCGACTTCGACAATGACGGCGATCTGGATATATTCCAGACGACGAACCGCCAACCGAACTCCGGCCTGCTGCGCGAAAACCGGACGGCCGCATCGGGGCGCAATTTCCTCAAGGTCGACCTCACGGGCGTCGCGCCGAACTCGGAAGCTGTGGGTGCGCGCATATATGTAACGATCAATGCCGGGGGTGCGACGCAGATGCGCGAGGTGATGGTCGGCAGCGACAACTACACGTCGCAGAATCCGACGGTGCAGCATTTCGGGCTCGGAGCGGCGGCGTCGGTTCAGGAGTTGCGAATCGTCTGGCCGAGCCGAGGGAACGGGACTGTAGCGACGCCGGACACCGTCCGCGCGATCGTGACCGCGAATCAGACTGTCACCTGCCGGCAGGCTGACGCTCCGGCTTGTCCGTAGGGCTGCAGAGGACAGTTTGGCGGAGAGAGTGGGATTCGAACCCACGGTACGGGGTTACCGTACACATGCTTTCCAAGCATGCGCCTTCAGCCGCTCGGCCATCTCTCCGCCGGAGGTCGCGCACAGTCTAGCAGGGCGGCATGCGTCGGTCGCCCGGGGCTGGTACAGTACAAACGGTCCGCGTCGGTTCCCCCGCGACGACTCGTTGTAAACCCCGTCAGGCCCGGAAGGGAGCAGCGGTAGCAGCTCGGTTGGGTGCCGGGGTCGGGCTGACGCGGACTCTTAACTTTTCCGGGTAATGCGGCGTGAGCTATACGGTCCTCGCAGTCAAATGGCGGCCCAGGCGCTTTGAAGCGCTCGTGGGCCAGGCGGACGTCGTCAGGGCGCTCGCGAACTCGCTGGCCGCGGGCCGGCTCCATCACGCTTACCTGTTTTCCGGTACTCGCGGAGTCGGCAAGACGACTGTCGCCCGCATTCTCGCCAAGGCGCTCAATTGCGAACGGGGCGTGTCGGCCGAGCCCTGCGGCGAATGCGCCGCCTGCCGCGGCATCGACGAAGGCCGTTTCGTCGACCTCATCGAGGTCGACGCCGCATCGCGCACGAAAGTGGACGATACGCGCGAGCTGCTCGACAACGTCCAGTACATGCCGACGCGAGGCCGCTACAAGGTCTACCTGATCGACGAAGTCCACATGCTCTCGGGTCATTCCTTCAACGCGCTGCTCAAGACGCTCGAGGAGCCACCGCCGCACGTCAAATTCCTGCTCGCGACGACCGATCCGCAGAAGCTGCCCGTGACCGTGCTGTCGCGCTGTCTGCAGTTCAATCTCAAGAAACTGACGGCCCGGGCAATTCAGGAGCAGCTCGCGAGGATCGCGCAGAGCGAAGGCATCGCGGCAGAGGACGACGGGCTCAAGTCAATTGCGCGATCGGCGGATGGCAGCCTGCGCGATGCGCTGAGCCTGCTGGACCAGGCCATTGCCTTCGGTGGCGGCGCTGTCAGGGCAGGCGAGGTCAGGCAAATGCTCGGTAGCATCGAGCGCGACCAGGTTGCCCGGATCCTCGAAGCGCTGGCCGCACGTGACGGCGCGGCCATGCTTGCCGAGGTGGACCGGCTCGACGAGCAGGGTTGCAATTTCGCGGCCGTGCTCGACGAGATGCTCGCCGCTCTCCAGCGCACGGCGCTGTTGCAGCTCGTTCCGGGACGTGCGGGTGCCGAGGACGATGCACTTTGGCAGCCGCTGGCCGCGGCGCTCGACCCGGAAGACGTTCAGCTCTATTTCCAGATAGCACTTGCCGGCCGTCGCGACATCCAGAGCTGCCGGGACGAGCGCATGAGTTTCGAGATGACACTGCTGCGCATGCTCGCGTTCAGACCGGATGCGGCGGCGGGGCTTGCCGCCGGCGAGCGCCCCGGAACAAGGACCGCCGCCGTGCCTGCGCGGCCGCCAACTGCGGCCAGGGTGGCTGCGGCGGCGCCGGCGGCAGCGCCGAAGGCTGCCCCATCCAGACCGGAGGCAATCCCTTCCGAGCGCAAGGCGATTCCGCCCTGGGGTGAGCTCATCAGGTCCGCGGGGCTGCGCGGCGCCGTCGGTAATCTCGCCGATCATTGCGAGATTTCGGCCGCCAACGGCGACCGGATCGAGCTCGTCCTGCTGCGCGATAAGGCCAATTTCAATACCGAGCAGCTGCGGCAGCGGCTCGAGGAGAACCTGTCGCGTCATCTCGGACGTCGCCTCAGCATCGCCATTACTCCGGGAGAGCCGCCGCGCTCGACGCCGGCCGAAACTCGGCGAGCGGGTGAAGATGCGCGAATGCGGCACACCCGCGAGGCGATCGAGAGTGATCCCAATATCCAGGCAGTGCAGGCGGCTTTCGACGCGGTCCTCGAACCCGACAGCATTCAGCCGGCGCAACCCAAGGTCTGAACCCAAGTGAGGGAGTAATGAAGGGACTCGGTCAATTGATGAAGCAAGCGCAGGCGATGCAGGAAAACATGCAACGCCTGCAGAGTGAGCTCGCCAGCCTCGAAGTCGAAGGGCAGGCGGGCGGTGGCATGGTACGCATCGTGGCGACCTGCAAGCACCAGGTCCGGCGCGTGACGATTGAGCCGGCATTGTTGTCGGATGACAAGGATCTGCTCGAGGATCTACTCGCTGCCGCAATCAACGATCTCAACGGCAGGATCGAGGAAACGGTGCAGGCCCGAATGTCGAGCCTGACGGGCGGCTTGAACCTGCCAGACGGCATGAAGCTCCCGTTCTGAGACCCGATGGCAGAGCCTTATTCCCAGCTGCTCAAGCAGCTCATCGAAGCACTGAAATGCCTGCCCGGAGTCGGGCAGAAATCGGCCCAACGCATGGCGTTTCACCTGCTGCAGCGGAATCGCGAGGGTGCAGCGGTCCTGGCGGAGCGGCTTTCGAGCGCAGTCGGGAAAATCGCGAATTGCGAGCGTTGCCGCATGCTCACGGAGGACGCCATCTGTGGTCTTTGCCGCAGCGACCGGCGTGACGGCAGATTGCTATGTGTCGTCGAAATGCCGGCTGATGTCGTCGCGATCGAACAGGCAGGGATCTACAACGGCCGCTACTTCGTGCTCATGGGCCATCTCTCGCCGATCGACGGCATCGGACCGCAAGAGCTCGGGCTGGACCTGCTCGAGCAGGTTCTGGCGAACGGTGAAGTCGGCGAGGTCGTTCTGGCGACGAGCGTGACCGTCGAAGGCGATGCGACGGCGCATCTGCTCGCGCAGCTCGCGCGCCGCCACGGCGTGCGCGCGAGCCGCATTGCCTATGGAGTACCCGTCGGCGGCGAGCTCGAGTTCATCGACAGCGGCACCCTGAGTCGCGCCTTCACGGGCAGGCACGCGGTCGAGGTGGCCGACGAGGAGATGGGGTGATGACGGAGACAGCGAAACCGGGTTGCATCTTCTGCCGGATCGTCGCGGGCGAGATTGCCTGCGACAAGCTCCACGAAGACGAAAGCGTGCTGGCGTTCCGGGACATACATGCGCAAGCGCCGGTCCATGGGATCATCATTCCGAAGCGGCATGTGGCCACGCTCGATGATTTTGGCAGCGGCGACGAAGCGCTTCTCGGCCGGCTCATGCTCGTGGCGAGCCAGATTGCGAAGGAGCATGGGCTTCCCGGCTATCGCATCGCGATGAACGTCAACAGCCTCGGAGGCCAGTCCGTCTTCCACGCGCACCTGCACATTCTCGGCGGTCGACAGATGAACCGACTTGGCTAGACGCCGACGACGGCGCGCCGCTGCGCGTCGCTTGTCTCGGCTAGTCGGCCAGTCGGTCGAGCACGCGTCGCATGGCAACGTAGCTCAAGTAGCGCTGGGGCTCGATCTCGCCACGCTCGACGGCAGCCTGCACGGCGCAGCCAAGGTCGCCGAGGTGACGGCAGTCGTTGAAGCGGCAGGCGTCGAGATGGGGTCGGAACTCGAGAAATCCGGGGGGCAGGGCAGCTGGATCCGCAATGACCGGTGCATAGCGCCGGACGCCCGGAGAATCGATGAGTTCGCCGCCGCCCGGCAGCCGATGCAGCACGGCGGCCGAGGTCGTGTGGCGCCCGAGCAGCCGGCGGCTGCTCAAGCCCCGCACAGCCTGTGCCTCGACGGCGAGCAAGGCGTTGAGCAACGAGGACTTGCCGACTCCGGACTGGCCGAGCAGAACGCTGCGATTCTTATCGAGCAACACCGCCAGCTCGCGCAGTCCTTGGGCGGCAACGACACTCGTCCGGCACACGCGGTAGCCAAGCTTCGTGTAGATTGCGAGCGGCGATTCCAATGCGTGATCGCCAAGGTCGCACTTGTTGAACACGAGCGCGGCGTCGATCTGCATCAGAGCCGCGGCGACGAGGTAGCGATCGACGAGCTGCCAGTCCGGCGCTGGCTCGCTAGTGACGACGATCGTGAGCAGTGAGACGTTGGCGGCGACCCCTTCGGGGCGGCCGCGGCTGTCGATGCGTTCGAGGACGGTTCGACGTGGAAGCAGCGTATCGACGACGGCCGTGCCGTCCGGCTCGACGCGGAAGACAACTTCGTCGCCGGTCAGGGGACGGACGTCGCGTCCGCGTATGAGGCCTTGCCAGTTCTCGCCCGCGGTATCCTCGATGACAACTTCGCGCCGGTGACGCGCAACGATGAGGCCGCGGCGTTCGATCCCCGTCACCCTGATACAATCCCGGGATGGCGAGTGGCGAGCTCAAGCAGAAGGACAACCTCGTCTGGATAGACCTCGAGATGACCGGTCTCGATCCGGACAAGAACAGAATCATCGAGATCGCCACGGTCGTCACGGACAAGCATCTCGTCGTGCTCGCCGAGGGACCGGTGCTCGCCGTTCATCAGAGCGATGCTGCGCTGGCGGCCATGGACGAGTGGAATACGACACAGCATACGGCGTCGGGACTCGTCGAACGCGTGCGGAGCAGCACGACCACCGAGTCGGACGCCGAACAGCAGAGCCTCGGTTTCCTGCGGCAGTACGTCGATCCGTCCTGCTCGCCCATGTGCGGCAACGGTATCGGTCAGGACCGCCGGTTTCTGGTGCGCTACATGCCGGAGCTCGCGAGCTTCTTTCACTATCGGAATCTCGACGTTTCCAGCCTGAAGATCCTGGCGCAATTGTGGGTCCCGGAGGTGGCGGCGAGATTCAACAAGCAGTCCACTCATCTCGCACTTGCCGACATTCATGACTCGATTCGGGAGCTCCGATTCTACCGGGAGAAGCTGTTCAAGCTGTGAACTTCCGGGTTGCTTGTGGCATGCTCTGAATCCATGAGCGAACGACTGAATCGGGGGACGCACACCGATGCTGGCCGATAGCCTGCTGTTGCCGCAGTGCGTGTTCCGGCCCGGGAGCTTCAGCGGGCTCATGCTGCTTTACGAGAGCAACTACCACAAGCTGCTCGAACTGACCGGCAGGCCTGGTGCCGCCGGTTTGCGCTGGATCTCGCGCGTGCGCAGCGACAACGACCTCCATCTCGAGTGGCTCGATGCCGAACCCTATACGAGTACGCTGCGCATGACGTACTGGCTGAAGGAAGGGCGTGGGCCGGCGACTGCGGCACCGAATCTGGTCGTCCGGATCTACCGCGACGCCGCCCAGGCCGAAGCGCTGGCGGAGGACGCCCGGATTCAGAGACTCGCGCCAGGCGGTCCCGCGTCGGTTCCCGGTCGCGAGCTCGCGCTGCGGTGGCAGAGAAATATGATGTTGAACAAGTGGTTAGACTACCTCCTCGACTGCGGCCACAGTTTCACCTGAGGCGCTCTTCGCCGTTCGATTCTTGCTCTGATTCACGGTTTGCTTTCGGGCGACGGACTATATTCTGTCTCATCAGTCCTTGCCTGACGGTCTGCTACGCGCATTTCCAATGCTTACTGCACTCATGCAACGCACGAGGGGACCGGACGAAGATCCAGTCCTGAAGCTCTACTGGAATCGTGCCGGCGTAAAACGCGAACTCGTCAGCCTCAAGCGTGAGCATTTCGAGTTGCTCGAGAAGCTCGAACAGCAGGAGGGCGCCATCCTCCGCGCACAGAGCCAGCTCGAGGGACTCGAAAGGCTGCTGACGAATCCGATCGCCGCCGCGAACGCCATGGTCTACTTCCAGCTCCGCCACATGTGGCGCGTTGGGGCGCTGAAGGTCGAGCAGTTCGCGCGCGAGTTGACGACGCAGCGCGAGAAGCGCGAGCGCATGCAGCTGCACAATTCAGTGCTAGCCAAGCGCAGCCGACGCCTCGAGGCAATCAAGGTGAAGCTCGACGAGCTGCTCCTGAAACGCAAGGTCGCGATCGAAGAGTGCCTGCAGTGCGAAGAACGTCTCGGCAAGATGAACTTCATTGTAAAGTTGTTCGCGGGTCCGGCCCTCAAATCGCGGATCCAGGGGTTCCAGAGCAATCGGGCTGCGCTGGATGAGCGCGTCGAGGAATTCAACGAGGTCATCGAAAAGATCGAAGGCGAGCCGTTGCCCGAGCCGGACGGGTTGTCACTCGAGAGTCGTCGCCTGATCAATGTGGCCGTCATCGCGCTGGCCCAACAGCTGGCGCTGCATTTTTCCGAGCACGACCTGTCGCGACTCGCGAAGAAGGCGAGCAAGTGCTCGGTCGTGGACATGAAGTTCGGCGATCGCCGGATCTGCGATCAGATGGTCGAGCGGATTCGCGAACGAATCGAACAGTTGAATCAGGACAAGCAGCTGGCCGACAAGGTAAAGGGTCGGGCCGACAAGCTCGTCAATGTCGTCAAGTATCGGAATGAATCGGATTCCGGGCCAATGCTGGAGAGCCTGGTCGAAATCACCTCCATGCCCGGCAAGGACAAGCCGGCGAACGGCGGCTTCGAGATTACGCAGGCGCTCCGCGTGAACGTCCTCGAAGACGACTACTGGGAGCTGACTCGCTCCCTCGTCTAGACCCCGTCCGGCAAAGCCGGGGTTGCGCCCGCGCCCGCAGCCGAAGTGCGGGCCGCCGCCCCTGACTGGACACGCTGACGTGCCGCGATCTCAGCCACGGTTCTCGTGGCTTCGTCGAGAAGAATTCCCGCCGCAGAGACGGGCTCCTCGACGTCCTGAAGCTCGTCGATCGTGGACAGGATCGGCAGCCCCAGGGCGGTCCGGCGCTCATTCTCTCGGGCCAGCGCGTCCTGCTCCTCCTGCTGCTGCTCGGCACGGCGAGTCTCGATGTTGAGCGACACCGTGTTCTCGTTCCAGCCGCGCGTGCGCGCGGTGGCGTCTTCAACGAGGAAGTTGTAGTTCGCATCGCTGACCGACCGGGAGAGGTGGCTGGCGTTGAGTTCGTTGATCTCGGCGTCGAGCGACGTCTCCGGGCGGAAGCGAGCCGACGCAATGCGATCCCAGGGGAGCGCGGTCGGACGGGTGTTCTCGCCGACGGCTTCGGTGGGGATGGCCGACGGCAACTCGATGTCGGGGAAGACGCCCCGATTCTGCGTGCTGTCGCCGGTTACGCGGTAGTACTTGCCAATGGTGAGCGTAAGCTGGCCATTACCGGCTTCGTCGGAGCGGATCGAGCGGTCGAGGTCGAAGAGATTCTGCACAGTCCCCTTGCCGAAAGTCTGTTGCCCGATGATGACGCCGCGTTTGTAATCCTGAATGGCGGCCGCGAAGATCTCCGAGGCGCTCGCGCTGTAGCGGTCCACTAGGACGGCGAGCGGGCCGTCGTAGACGGCGCCATTGCTGGGGTCCTCGTGCTCTTCGAGCTGCCCCGTCGTCTCGCGCACCTGAACTACCGGGCCGCTGTCGATGAACAGGCCGCTGAGCTCGATCGCCTCCGAAAGGTGGCCGCCGCCGTTCTGCCGCAGGTCCATGACGACTCCGTCGACGCCTTGCGCCTCGAGCTCGAGCAGGAGCGCCGTAACGTCGCGCGATGTGCTCGTGTAGTCCACCTCGCCGGAGGTCCTGGCAGCAAAGTCCTGATAGAACTTGGGCACGTTGATGACGCCGATCTTGAAGGACGTCCCGTCATCGAGCGTGACCTCGCGGAGTTCGCTCTTTGCAGCTTCCTCCTCGAGTTTCACCTTGTCGCGAGTCAGCGTGATGATCGTCTGCGGCGATCCGGGCTCCGCGCCCCGCGGCAGGACTTGCAGCCGGATGACCGAGCCGCCGGGCCCGCGGATCCGTCGGACGACATCGTCGAGACGCATGCCGATGACGTCGACGAATTCCCCTTCGCCTTCGGCAACTGCCGTGATTCGATCTTCGGCCTGCAACTTGCCATCGAGATGGGCTGGCCCGCCGGTGATGACTTCCTCGACCGTCACGAAATCCAGCTCTTCCCGCAAGCGCGCACCTATGCCCTCATAGGTGTTGCTCATGTCGATCCGGTACTCCTCGCTGTCCTGTGCCGAGAGATAGCTCGAATGCGGGTCCATGGTGCGGGCGACGGCATTCATGAAGTACTCGAAGGCATCGTCGTCATCGAGATCGGAGATGTCGCGATGGATGCGCTCGTAGCGCACACGCAGGGTTTCGGCCGCCTCGGCCCAGGGCTCGTCGGCCATGACCAGGGTAAGGGCGTCATTCTTGACGCGCAGGCGCCAGATCTCCTGCATCTCCGCATCGGTATTCGGCCAGCCGAGCTCGGTCCGGTCCCAGCGGTAGTCCTCGTCGATCGTGAAATCAGGCTCCGTCTCGAGCAGCGTGAGCGCGTAGCTCAGGCGCTCGGTCACGCGATCGCGAAAGCGGTTGAAAATCTCGAAAGCGGGATCGAGGGCGCCGTCGCGGGCCCGGTTGTCGAGCTCATAGCGATAACGCCCGAAAGAAGCGATATCCGAGGCCAGGAAATAGACGCGGTTGCTGTCGAGGATGTCGAGGTATTCGTCGAGGATCGCGGAGGAAACCGAGTTGTCGAGCTGCTGGTGGGAGTAATGCCATCTCTCGATGAGCTCGGTCACGGTCCGGCTGATCTGGGGATGTCGTTGCGACATCGTCAGCGGTGCCATCGGCTCGATCGCGGCGTGGAGGGTGAGGGATCCGAGCATGCCCGCCACGAGCAGCATTCCGCGTCTGACTTCTCTCCGCACAGCTCCCTCCTCGGTCACTACTGGTATTCGTCCACGCTGTCCCTGCCTGTTTTTCGGGCCGGGTGCAGTTGAACGCAGTCTAACATGCTGGAAACATTACGCTAATCCGATCCGGGATCCAGTGCATGCGTCCTTCCGTCATGCTGACAGGCTTTCTGCTGGGGAGCAGCGGCGCCATCTGCTTCGGGCTCCTCGGGGTTGCCGTGGTCTTCTTTGTGCTCGGACCCGAGCACCCGGAGCTCAAGGCAGAAGTCGGGCCCTTGCTCGGGCATCTGGGGCGGTTTTCGGCGTTGACGGCCATTGCCGCGGTGAGTTTCTACGGGCTGCTCCGCCAGCGGCCATGGCGACGCTTCAGCGTCGCCGCTCTCGTGCTCGTTCTTGCGGCGCTGGTGCTGGTCTATGCCCCGATCGCGAACGGCTGAGCCGCTCAACGCTGCTTCTTGCTGATACGCTCCCAGGACGCGCTCCGGTCGAACTTGCCGGTGTTATAGGGGTTGAAGTCGTTCTCGGCCGCGACTGCCTTTGGGGACTTCTGTGCAGCGGGTGGAGGGCGTCTCGCAAGCAGGTGCGAAGTGGCAGTGCGAGTCGCTGCCGGGCGACGCATTTCAGCGGTCGGCGTACGCCCCGAATCCCAGCCAATCCAGTTCAAGAGTCGCGACAGCATGCGGCCCGCACCCGTTCAGGTTGGCCGTTAGGTTAACAGCCTCTCCTTGGGTGGCGTGCTATCCGTAGCGGGATTCGTGAGTTGATTCACAGTCTGCCGCGACGGGCGGAGCCAGAAGAAACAACGAATTAACAGAATGCAGATGTACGGGCTCAGAATCAGGATCCAGGCGAAGAAATTGCCGGCAATGAGTGCGTCCCCGACGGCAGCGTAAAATCCCGGCATGCCATCCGCGTACACCCCAACCACGCGCTGCCCGACGAAGTAGACCAACGCCGGCAGCGCGATCAACCCGACCGCAATCAGGCCGAGCGCCAGCAATGCCTCTCGAGCGAGCTTGTTCCGGCTCACGAGTCCGAGTCCCGGGCCGCCGGATCACGCGACACGGTGGGTGGCGTGGTGGCGACTGACGTAACGATTTCCGTGAGCTCGGGGACGCGCAACGCAGTGGAATCCGTAGTCGCAATGCGTTCCGAGTTCACGCGGAAGAGTTCTTCCTGCAGCTCGCGAATCGCGCGATCCTGATCTGCGAGCCTCGACTCCAGCTGCTGCCAGCGAGCCTCGGCGAGCTCGAGCGTCTCCCGCAATGCCTCGATCGATCGATCGAGGGCATCGGAAGTTTCGGGCCGGAAAGCAGGGTCCGGCGAGGGCAAAGATCCTTCGACCTGCCTTGCCATTCAGTTGATTGCGTTCACTTGCTGATGCATTCCGGAGGCTCCAGCCTATCATCGACATGGAGTTCAGTCAGCCACGACGGTGCGGTCTCTTGCCCATAGTCTGAGCGCCTCGACCTTTTCAGCCATGACGACCGAGAGCGGGCGCGTTCTCGCGAGCTCGGTAGCCAGGTGTGCCTGCGTCAGTTTCTGGCCCATGGCGTGTGTGGTATACAGCGCGCCCACGACCGCCTGCTCGATTTCCGCGCCGGAAAATCCGTCGCTGTTGTCCGCGAGTGCGGCCAGGTCGAATGCGGCAACCTCGAGCTCGCGCTTCGCCAGGTGGATCTGGAAAATCTTCTCGCGCAAGCTCGAGTCGGGCAGGTCGACGAAAAAGATCTCGTCGAAGCGGCCCTTGCGCACGAGCTCGGGCGGCAAGGCCTCGATGTCGTTGGCAGTCGCCATGAGAAATACCAGGGACTTGCGTTCGGCCATCCAGGTCAGGAGGCTGCCGAGCAGTCGACGCGAAGTTCCGCTGTCGCTGTCATCGACCGCGACCCCCTTCTCTATTTCGTCGATCCAGAGCACGCATGGGCTCAAGACTTCCGCGGTCGCCAGAGCCTCACGCAAGTTTCTTTCGGACTCTCCGTGATATTTGTTATAGAGCGAGCCGACGTCGAGCTTGAGCAAGGGCACTCCGAATGCACTCGCCGCCGCTTTGGCGGCCAGGCTCTTGCCGCAGCCCTGCACGCCAAGCAGCAAGGCGCCCTTCGGAGGATCGAGCCCCCGGGGACGCTTGCCGCTGAATGCGCTGCGTCTCGCGGCGAGCCAGCGCTTGAGATTCCGGAATCCGGCCACCTCTTCGAGACGCGCGGTCTCGTATTCAAATGCCAGGGCACCGGTTCGATCGAGGAGGTGGTACTTGGCCTGCATGACCCCGGGCAAATCGCTCGGAGTCAGCGCGCCGTCGTCGACGATTGCTGCTTTGGCCAGCCGTTCTGCGTCGGCGTGGGCGAGTCCGCTCAGGTTCTCGACCAGTAGATCGAGGGCCTTTGGGTCGACGGAAACCCGGGCGTTCGGTACCGAATCCCGGTGCTCCTCGATCACGCGGAGCACGATTCGACGGCGTTCGTCGGCATCCGGCATCCGCAGTGTGAAGCGCGCGCTGAACCCCGTGAGCTCCCGCGGCAGCTCGATCCGGTGACTGACGAAAACGACCACGGATCGCGATGACCGTGCCGCGAGCGCGATGTCCTTGAGCAGGCGTGTGTGGACGGGATCCTGCAGGAACGGGTGAAAGTCGAGCAGTACGTAGATCCCGGGCTTCGTTACCGACCGGATGTGGCCCAGCACGTCTTTCGGATCGATGGCATGTCGTTGCGGCTCGAGGGCGAGATCGACACGCTGCAGGCCGTCTGTCACCGTCCAGCGGAAGAGGGGACGGTAATCCGACTTCGGACTGTCGAGCGCAATCTGCGTGAGGAGTGCCAGAAACCTCGCCTCGTCGCTCGTTTCCACGAGGAGAATCGGAACTCCCGAGCGCAGCAGGAGTTCGAGGTCGCCTCGGTCAGTCATGAGCGCCGAGTGTAATCGGGAAAACGAATTTTCGCCGCCGACGAGTCAGCGCTGCGAAAACCTGAGAGGCGAGGGCGGAGTGCGCTTCTTGCTCAGCCGATTTCGGCGATTTCGGCGATGCCAGCGCCGTAACCGGATGGCGTTGTCAGGAAGGTCTCGAGCTGCTCACCCAATCCGCGACAGGCCTTGGCCTGGGGACGGGCGATGAAGGGCAGCGGCACGATGACAGCCGGCATGACGCTACGACCCCGCACGTCGGCATGGATAGTGCCGGATTCGTTCAGCTGCGCGACATCCCAGACCGAGGCGTCATAGCGTGCGTCGTCTTCCCACCACGCCAGGCCCATGCAGCCGGCACCGCCGATGCCCGCGGCGCAGGTAATGCTGCCGCCGCTCGCCACGCGATCGGTGGAGCCGTCGAGCCAGACGACGAAACGCACGCCGGTTGCCGAAACGCGCTCCGCGACGCCGGGCCGGTCGAGCAGTTCGGAAAGATCCGCGACATTGAGCGGTGCGGTCGACGGCTCGAACCAGGGATAGAGCATGTCCTGGAACTCGTCGGAGTCGTGCACGACGATATCCTGCTTGCTCGAAGCGAGCGCATCGGAAATACAGTCGATGAATTCCTCCTCAGCTTCATGCGTTGCATGATGCCGCCGAGCGAGGATGACGACACCTTCACCCTCCAGAAGCACCGCATCGGTCTGCTTGTAGGGCTCGAGGCGCGAAGTGGTGCTGCATCCGGCCAGCACGGCAACAGCCGAAAGGCCGATCAGTAGGCCGCTCGAACTAAGTCGCATAGAGACCTCCTCCAGCCACCTTAGCCCTCATTGAATTTCTCGTCCAGCCAATCCACGACCGCGGGCTGGGTCAGAAATTCGGTCGAAATCTTGGCACCGGCCTCGCGCATGGCGACGATCGCCGCGCGGTGGACAGCCGATTCACGGCTACCGACGATCTCTGCCTTGCCATATCCCGGCACGAGCCAGTCGATCAGGACGTTGCCGCCGGGGTCGCGGAGCTCCAGGCGATACTCGAGCCAGACCTCGACGAACTGATCGCGGGTCGTGCGTGGAACATCGAATTCGAAACGATTGAGCGCCGAGCTCAGAATCGCGTCGACGCTGGCCGCGTCGGAGTCCGAAGGTGGCAGTGTATCTACCTCGCGCGTGCTGGCGAACATCGCGTGATACAGCGGCTCCAGCATTGCGAGATTGGCATCGCCGAGGTCAATGGTCCAGGTCGAGCTTCTGGGCAGTGCTTCGGCGTGGATGAAATCCCGGAGCTCGGGCTCGTAGAAGAGCCCGACGGCCAATGGCAGTGATTCAACGACGGGTGTCGGGAAGTCCGACTCGACGACGACAGCCGATGCGCAGCCGGCCAGGACAAGCGCCTGCGCGACAGCGCCTGCACAGACGCGCCAGGAATTCCGTTTCACGGCAGCAAACACTGCGGGACTTACCTCTGGCCCTGGGACCGCCCTCCAGCCCCATACAGACGGTACCACTCCTGCGCCCCGGCCAACAGCCCTGTCGCGCCGGAATCGGCCGCCAAGGGCGACATGCTAAGCTTTCGAGAACCTGAGGATCATGATCGCCCCGGAGAGTTCTGAGCATGCGACGCGGCAAAGTCATCGGGGCACTCGTGTTACTGGTGGCGATCGGCTTGATCGTTACGTTAGGGCCTGGCGCAGACCCCGGCAGCGCACCCGCCTCTGGTGCGGCACCCGACGTGCTCGTCGTCGCCCAGGCCGTGGGCGAGAGGCTGGCGCCTGCCTTGGCGGCGCCGCGGCTGTTCAACGTCGATGCCAGCCAGTCCGAGGTTTACTGGCGAATCTACAAAGCTGGCGCCGCGGCTCGCTTCGGCCACAATCATGTGATTTCCGTAGGGGAGTTCAGCGGAACGGTCACCCTCGGCGGCGACCTCAGCGCTGCCGAGTGGACCCTTCGAATTCCGGTTGCCGGACTGATCGTGGACGACCCCACCATCCGGGCGCGTTACGGCGAGGATTTTTCCTCGGTGCCGAGCGATGACGACAAGGACGGCACAAAACGCAATATGTTAACCAGCGAAGTACTCGACGGCGATGCTTATCCTGAGATCCGCCTGAGCGGACGCGGTCTTTCCGGCTCGCTGGCCAACGCTGAGTTGCCGGTTTCGATCGAGATACTGGGGCGCTTGGTCGAGCGCCAGCTCCCGGCGCAGATCGTCGTTGGCGCGGACAGCCTGACCGTCACCGGCGAATTCAGGCTGACACACACGGATCTCGGCATGAGTCCCTTCAAGGCGCTCGGCGGCTTGATGTCCGTTGGCGAGGAGATCGACTTCACGTACCGAATCCACGCCGTTGCCGGAACTCCCTAGCGTTCTCCGAGCTGCCGTCGACGACGGCCGCGTGCCCGGCCTCGTGGCGATTGTCGGCACTGGCAATCGCAACCTGTATTCAGCGGCTCTCGGCCTCGCCGGAGTCGCGCCACCGCGCGCGATGCAGCTCGACAGCGTGTTTCGCATCGCGTCGATGACCAAGCTCGTCACATCAGTTGCCGTGATGATGCTTGTCGAAGAAGGGCGGGCATCTCTCGATTCACCGCTCAGCGACTACGTGCCGGGGTTCCGTCAGCCGGAAGTCCTCGTGAATTTCGATGTCGCCACGGGCGCCTGGTCCACGCGTCCCGCGTCCCGCAACGCCACGCTGCGTGAACTGCTCAGCCATACGGGCGGATACGGCTACTGGTTCCTGCACGAGCCCCTTCGTCTCGCCTCAGGAAGCGACCCCGATCTTGTCGATCCACCTTTTCTCATCGCCGATCCCGGGCAACAGTTCGCGTACAGCACGAGCACCGACGTCATCGGCCTGGTCGTCGAGCCGGTGTCCGGAATGCCCCTGGATCGCTTCCTTGCGAGCCGCATCTTCGCGCCGCTCGGAATGCCCGATACGGGCTATCGACTCCCCACCGCGGGGGCGCGGTTGACTCAGGTCCACCGGCGGGCCCGCGACGGTTTCCGTGCCTTGCCACTCGAAAGCAACGATCACCCGGTGCGCGGCGGAGGGGGGCTGTATTCGACGGCGCCGGACTATACGCGGCTGCTGCGCTGCCTGTTGCTTGGGGGCGAGCTCGACGGGGTCCGGATCATCGCCCAGAGTTCCGTCGCAGAGATCACGCGAAATCAGATCGGCAATCTCGATGCGAGCATGCAACGCACGGCACTCGCCGACCGCAGTAACGATTTCATCTTCATGGACGGCAGCCAGAAATTCGGTTTCGGGGTCATGATCGAAACGCGAAACCGGCCGGGTATGCGCGCTGCCGGATCCTGGGGCTGGGGAGGGATCACCAATACCTATTTCTGGGTGGACCCGGCAAACGCGCTGATTGCGGTGCTGCTCATGCAGCTCGCACCGTTCGCGAACCGGGCTGCAGTCGAATTGCTGCAGCAGTTCGAGGCTGCTGTCTACAGCGACTATGCCTCCAGGTGAGTGCTAGTCCGACCGCTCCGCCTGTTCGCGCTCCTCGGCCTCGCGCTCGCGGCGCTTGTCGCGTTCACGCTGGGCACGCTCCAGCGCGCGATCGAGATCCTCCTGGATTTCTGTTTCCGAGTCCGTTGCATCCGGAATGATGCACTCCATCACGGCCCACTGAAGGTCGTTGTTGAGATACAGGTTGTTCAGCGACTCCGTGGCCACCTGTATGAAATAGATCGAGCCATTCAGCGACTGCTCCCACTGCCTCGCGGCATAGACGTCGCGCATATGACTGCCGGGCTTGAAGGAGCCTTTCGCTGTGCAACGAAATGCCCGCTCGACTCCGGAAACGGTGAACTCGGGCATTTCGAGGTCGTCGATGGGCCGCGTCGACCCCCAGTTCCAGACGAAATCGTCAGTGGGCAGATTGACGATGGTCGGAAGCTGAAGCTGGGCCCAGGCAGTGCCAACGATGGCAACGCAGGCACCCGCAACGATGCCGAACCGGCTCAACGGACGCATGGCTGGCTTCCCGCGCGCATTGTCCAAGCATAGCCCAACCGTCCGGCGGGCCTCCACCGCTCGTGTATGCTGCACCCGCCATGCCGCAAGCCGAGTCCCAGCATCGATTCCTTGGGCCGCGCTACTGGACGACATGGCTGCTCCTCGGGTGCATGCGGCTTGGCGCCTGGCTGCCATTGCCCCTGCTCGTCGCGGTCGGGGGGCTCGTCGGCGAGGTTCTGTATCTGCTCGCATTCGAGCGGCGTCGAGTCGCAAGGATAAATCTGCGAATCGCGTATCCCGATGCCGGCCCGTCGGCCATCAGGCGGATGACGAGGACCTGCTTTCGAAGCGTCTCGACGGGCATCTTCGAGATCGGACTGGTCTGGTGGGCGCCCCGGCGCGTCATCGACATGACCGAACTGCGCGGGCTTCAGCACCTCGACAACGCGCGTCAGGCCGGGCAGGGCGCCATGCTGCTGACCGCGCACTTCACCTGCATCGAGGTGGGTCTGCCCGTGCTCGCGGCGCATACAACCCTGCAGGCGATGTACAAGCGTCCGCGTAACGCACTGATGGATGCGTTCATGGAGCGGCACCGGGGCAAATTCACGGCGATCATCGCCGGCCATCACGCCCCGATCGGGCTCATCCGCGGACTCAAGCGCGGTCATGCAATGTGGTATGCGCCCGATCAGGATTTCGGCGGCAAAGACACGGTATTCGTGCCGCTCTTCGGCGTTGACGCGACCGCGCTGACCGCGCCAGCGCGGATTGCCGCCATGTCCGGGGTTCCCGTGATGCCCTGTTGCATCGAACGGCGGCCCTGGGGGCGCGGCTATGTCCTCACGATCCAACCGCCGCTCCCGGATTTCCCGACGGGGCACGACGAGCGTGACGCGCTGACCGTCAATCGAGCGACCGAAGCGCTGATCCGCGAGAATCCCGGCCAATATCTATGGGTGCACAAGCGGTACAAGCGCCGCCCTGACGGCAGTTTCGGCATTTATCCGGGCTGAAGAAGTTCGGGGAATGAAAAAAAGCCGCTCGGCGTCTTGCGACACCGAGCGGCCAGGTTATCGGCCGAGAGAAGGTCGCCGCCCGGTGCTGTTACCAGCCCGAGCGCGCGGGGGACCGGCCGATGCAAACCTCAGGGCGGCTCAAGAGGCCCGCCATCCGCAGACGGGAGTCGGTGTTAAGACGTCTCCGCCGGAATGAGGTTACGGTGTAGATGACGTCGCCCGCGATCGCGTGCGGCAGAAAGAATTTGGTGGAGGCGGGGGGAATCGAACCCCCGTCCGCAAGCCCTCTGCCTCCGGCTCTACATGTGTAGTCGAGTCTACTGTTTTAACCCGGCGCTTCCCGACTGACAGGGAACGCACCGGGCGATTCCGTATTTTTTAGCGGAGCTGCCCCGGACTTGCCGCTCCACGATCCTGTGAGATATGACGCCTGAGTGCCCCGAAGGGCTCTGGACGCACAAGCACGGCTCCAGTCAGACGGCACCCTACCGGGTTTTAGGCGGCGAGTGCGTAGTTGTCGTCGTTGGCAACTATCTGTTTGCAGATGGTTTTACGAGGTACTCTGCACCTCGACATGCACCGGGAGGTTTCGCGACCCACGTCGAATCCAAGTCGCCCCCAGTGCGGCCAAGTTTAGGGCTGGAGCGGGACAATGCAAGGCGATATTCCGCAGTTTCAGGACTTCGAGCCCGATTTCAGGATCCTGGCACGGTCGCGTTCCCAGTCACGATCCTTCTCGGTCGCGCGCTTGTCATGCTGCTTCTTGCCTTTCGCGAGGCCGATCGCGAGCTTCGCGCGGCCCTTCTTCCAGTAAAGCTCGAGCGCCACGAGCGCGTAGCCCCGGCGTTCCACGAGACCGGTCAGCCGGTCGACCTCGACGCGATTAAGGAGGAGCTTACGCGTGCGCCTTGGATCGGGGGTGATATGAGTCGACGCCGTCTGCAGTGGCGCGATGTGCGCGCCGAACAGCCAGGCTTCGTTTTTTCGGAGCAGCACGTAGCTTTCGGTGATCTGGCCCTTGCCGGCGCGCAGGCTCTTGACCTCCCAGCCTTCGAGCGCGAGTCCCGCCTCGACAGTGTCCTCGATGAAATAGTCGAAGCGCGCCTTCTTGTTTGCGGCGATCCGGTTCGATGCAGCATCTGGCTTCGTTCTGGTCATGATCTGGCAATGATCCTAAAATGCCCGGCGAAAAACAGGGCCGGGAGTTTTCTGTCGTGACCGCGATCAGGCGCCATACCCGTGTGCCCTACAGTGCAGGCGAGATGCTGGCGCTCGTCAATGACATCGAGTCGTATCCGGAATTCCTGCACTGGTGTCGCGCCGCGCGCATCGAAAAATCGGCAGGACCGCTCGTCGAGGCAGCACTCGACATCGGCATCGGCGGTATCCACAAGACCATGCGCACGCGCAATCGGACATCGGTCAAGGAGGGCGGCGGCGCCAACATCCGGATTGAGATGCTCGAGGGTCCGCTCAAGCATCTCGTCGGCGACTGGAATTTCACGGACAAGCCGGACGGGGGCAGCGAAGTCGAGCTCGTTCTTGACTACGAAGTTCACCGTACGCCGTTCGGCATGCTGCTCAGAACCGTCTTCGACGAAATTGCGAGCTCCCAGCTCAATGCATTCATCCGGCGGGCCCACGCCGTGCATGGCAAGCGATAGCGAGCGTAGCCTGGGGACCTACGAGGACGGGTCGAGCGTGACGTCGCGTTCGACTCGCGTGACGCGGCCGTCCTCGAAATGGATGACGAGCCAGCTCTGCTGGACTTCCTGGGCACGACCGCGACGCAGGTAGTAAGGATAGTCCCAGCGATCGGCATGGAAGGGATCGGCCAGCATTGGAGTCCCGAGCAGGAACTGGACGGCGCTCTGCGACATCCCGACCTCGACCTGCTCGACGGCGTCGGGCTCGAGCTGGTTGCCCTGCTGGATATCCATGCGATACACGCAGCCCGCTGCGAGGCTCGCGAGAACAATTGCGACTGCTCTGGCAAGTCGGTAGTGAGTGGCGGCCGTCTGCGTCATAATGGCCGAGGATCATATCACTGGCGCGGAGACAAGAACGTGGAACGACAAGATCTGCGCAACGTCGGCCTCAAGGTCACTTCGCCCCGGCTCAAGGTTCTGGAAATCCTGGAGACGGCGCGCGAGCGCCATTTGAGCGCCGAGGGCATCTATCGATTGCTGCTCGAAAGCGGCGACGAGCTTGGCCTCGCCACGGTCTATCGCGTCCTCACTCAGTTCGAACAGGCAGGGCTAGTTCGCCGGCACAATTTCGAAGGCGGTACGTCTGTATTCGAGCTTACAGATCGTTCACATCACGATCACATGGTCTGTCTCGAGACCGGCAAGGTCATCGAATTCTTCGACGACCGGATCGAGCAGATTCAGAAGGACATAGCCGAGAAGCACGGCTACAGACTCGAAGAGCACAGTCTCGTGCTCTATGTCCGGCCAAAGAAACCGAGCTGAAATCAGCCCGCGGCAGCCTTGCGGATCATCTCCGCCGCATGGGCGCGCGTGGTTGCCGTGATCTCGAGCCCGCCGAGCATGCGTGAGAGTTCCTCCACGCGCTGATCGGCGTCGAGCATGCGGACATGCGTGCGGCTGGTGCCGCCGTCGGCAGTTTTCGCGATGCGGTAGTGGCGCGTGCCCTGGCTTGCCACCTGCGGCAGATGCGTCACGCAGAGCACCTGGTGTCGTCCCGCGATCTCACGCAGTCTGCGGCCGACGACTTCAGCGACGGCGCCGCCGATTCCGGCGTCGATCTCGTCGAACACCAGCGTCGGAATCGGCGCGGCATCGATGGCGACGACGGCCATGGCCAGGCCGATGCGGGACAGTTCCCCGCCGGATGCGACGCGTTGTATCGGACCCGCCGGCTGGCCCGGATTCATGGCAACCAGAAATTCCACGAGGTCGATGCCGGTCGAGTCGTGCTTGCCCGCAGGTCTAGGCTCGACACGCACCGTGAATGCGGCCGCGGCCAGTCCGAGCTCATGGAGTTGTGCAGTGACTGCCTTGCCGAGGGTCTTGCCCGCCGAGCGGCGCCCTCGCGACAGTTTGGCGGCCAGGCTTTCGTAGTTCTGCTTCGCGGCGCTGCAGCGAGCTTCGAGCTCCGCCACCGATGCGGCTCCCGCGTCGAGCTCACTGATCTGCTCGCGAAGGCGCTCGGCGAGGTCCGGAACGTCCGCATCGGCGATGCGATGGCGGCGCGCGATTTGTTGCACGCGCGCGAGTCGCGCCTCGATTTCGTCAAGCCTCGCCGGGTCGGCATCGAGCCGCTCCAGCCGCCGCAGGAGCTCGCCGCCGGCTTCCTGGAGCTCGATCTCGATGGCCGCGATGCGGTCATGCAGTACTGCAAGCTCGGGGTCGTGCCGCAGAGCGCTCTCGAGCGCGCGCCGGCCACGGCAGGCCAGCGCATAAGCGGTCTCGGCATCGGAGTCGTAGAGCGACTGTGCGGCTTCACCGACCGCCGCCTGCAGCTGATCGACATTGCGGAGCCGCCTGGCCTCGATTTCGAGGTTCGCCGGCTCGCCGGCAGCAAGATTGAGATCCTCGACCTCTTTCAGTTGAAAGCGCAGCAAATCCAGGGCGGCTTCGCGGCCTGCCTTCGGGTCGTTTCGCTGCTCGAGCTCGCGCTCCGCCTTCTGCCAGCTCGAATGCGCATCCGCAACTTGCCGCGCCAGCATTTCGTGGCCGCCGCTCGAGTCGAGTATCTGCCGTTGAACGGACGCGGAGAGCAGCGAATGGTGCTCGTGCTGGCCGTGAATATCGACGAGCAGCTCGCCCGCCGAGCGCAGATCCTTGAGCGCGACGGGCTGATTATTGATGAAGGCGCGCGATCCGCCCTCGATTGAAACTGTGCGGCGCAAGGTGCACAAGCCCTGATCGTCGAGCCCGCGCTCCTCGAGCCAGGCGCGGGCCGGGTCGGTTTCGCCCAATTCGAACACCAGGCTGATCTCGGCGCGCTCGGCGCCATTGCGGACCGTACTGACCTCGGCACGATCTCCCAGGGCAAGCCCGACTGCGTCGACGAGAATGGACTTGCCTGCCCCGGTCTCGCCGGTCATCACGCTGAAGCCGGGATGCAACTCGATTTCGAGGTCGTCGATGATGGCGTAGTTGCGGATGCGGAGCAGCGTGAGCATTCAGTGCGGGGAACGGTTGGCGCGACCCCAGTTGAGCTTCGATCTCAAGAGCTCGTAGTAGTTGTAGTCCGTTGGATGCAGCAAGGTCACCGTTTGGTCTGCCGCTACGATATCGAGCGTTTGCGAGGCGTCGAGCTCACCCAGTTCTTCGCCGTCGCAGATCACTTGCGCCCGACCTTCGGTCCCGGCCGGCACCCGGACCTGGATCCGGCTCGAGCCGGGGAGCACGAGGGGGCGGTCGCTCAGCGTATGCGGGCAAATCGGGACCATTACCAGGGCTGCCACATCCGGCCTGATGATCGGGCCGCCGCAGGAAAGCGCATAGGCTGTCGATCCGGTAGCGGTGGCGACGATCAGGCCATCGCCGCCGTGCGTGTTAACGTAGTGCCCATCGACCGTGGTCACAAAGTCGAGAATCCGGCCGGAATCGGCTTTTTGCAGCACCACGTCATTCAAGGCGTTGAGGCTCCGCGCCTTGCCGCGTGAGCCGCGGATGCTCGCTTTGAGCATCAGTCGTTCTTCGGCGAGGTAGTCGCCATTCCGGATTGCATCGAGGGCCGCGAGCATCAGATCCGGCTTGACGTCAGTCAGGAAACCCAGGCGGCCGCGATTGACGCCGATGATCGGTACCCGGCAACCGGCAATGACGCGAGTGGCACGCAGCAGGTTGCCGTCACCCCCGATCGCGACGAGCAGATCGATGCTCTTGCCCAGCTTTTCGGTGGCCACGAGCTCCGTGCCGCGCGTTTTCGCCAGCTTCGGGAAACCGCGCGGGGCAAACACTTCGACTGATTGTTGCAGCAGGTGAGAGGACAATTGCACGGCCAGCTCTCGCACACTGTCGTCTGTGAATCGCCCCCAGAGGCCGATGCGATTGAATTGGCTGGGCATTTCTTGACCTTGGGGAGGGGCGCTGTAAGCTTGAGTCCGGCGAAGCTGACAGGCGCTTAAGTTATCACAGCTTCATGGAATGAAGTCCCCGAAGAGCAACGACAGAATCGACGAGCGCGCACAGCACTTGCTTCGTGCATTGGTGGCGCGCTACATCAGCGACGGAATGCCGGTCGGCTCGCAGACGCTGCTGCGCGATTCGGGCCTCGATCTCAGCCCCGCAACGATCCGCAACATCATGGCCGAGCTCGAGGACGGCGGATTCGTGATGTCGCCGCACACCTCTGCCGGGCGCATCCCGACGATCAAGGGCTATCGGTTTTTCGTCGACACAATCGTTCGCCTGTCGCCGCCGAAGGGTGAAGACCTGCGGCAGCTCGAACGCGACTTGCCGCGCAGCGGCGACGATCCGCAGACGCTGGCGCTGACGACTTCGAACCTGCTCTCGGCCGTCACGCGGCTCGCCGGCATCGTGACCGTGCCGCGCCGCAGTCATCCATCGCTGCGCCAGATCGAGTTCCTGGCCCTCTCCGACAGACGCGTGCTTGCCATCCTCGTGATCGACGACGCCGAGGTGCAGAACAAGATTCTCAACGTGAGCCGGAACTTTACCGACTCCGAGCTGCGCCAGGCGGCCAACTACCTGACGGAACACTGTCGCGGACGGGATCTCTACCGTGTACGGAGTCAGCTCCTCGAGGAAATGCGCGCCGCGCGGCAGTCCATGAACGAGCAGATGATCGAGGCGATCGAGCTCGCTCAGGCCATCTTCCCGGAGCATGCGCCCGATCCCGATCTCGTCCTGGCGGGAGAGACCAATCTCATGGGGATCGAAGAGCTGGCCGACATGGACAAGCTCAAGAGCCTGTTCGCCGCATTCAGCCAGCGTCGCGACATCCTGCACTTGCTCGACCAGAGTCTGAATTCCGACGGCGTTCAGATCTTCATCGGGCAGGAATCCGGCTACCGGGTGCTCGATGCCTGCAGCATCGTCGCGGCGCCTTATCAAACGGAAGAAAACACCATCGGCGTGCTCGGCGTGATTGGCCCGACGCGCATGGCCTATGACCGCGTGATTCCGATCGTCGACATTACGGCCAAGCTGCTCGGTCGGGCACTCCGCGACCGCGCCTGAGCTTACAAATCGAGCTGACCAGACCTGCCGCTCCTTGAATTCGGGCGGCCTTTCCATATAAGGGGCTAAGCGGCAAACTGCCGCCAGCCATTTTCTGGAGCGACTCTTGACCGACAAGGATGCAACAGCCGGGCGCGCGGACGCGGCTGCGACGGCGACGGCGACGGAGACAGCGCAAAACGGCAGCCCGCTTGCGCCCGATGCCGAGGGTGCCGCGGCGGCGAGCGCCGACCGGGCAGAGCTCGAGCAGGCGCGACGACAGGCGGCGGAAAGCCGGGACAAGTACCTGCGGGCGATGGCGGAGCTCGACAATCTCCGCAAACGCACGGCCCGCGAGCTCGAGAACGCCCGCAAATTCGGCACCGAGCGGCTCATCGCGGCGCTGATCCCCGTGCGTGACAGCCTCGAGGCCAGCCTCGCGGTCGCGGCTGGCGCCGCAACTGATGCCGGCGCCGTGCTCGAGGGCGACCGCGCGACCTTGCGAATTCTGAGTCAGGCCCTGGCAGATGCGGGAATCACCGAGATCGACCCCGAAGGCGAGCCATTCGACCCGGCGCGCCACGAGGCCATCAGCCTGGTCCAGTCGCCGACGGCGGAACCGAACAGCGTCATCACCGTGGTGCAGAAGGGTTACCTGCTGTATGAACGGGTCTTGCGGCCCGCGCGCGTCGTGGTCGCGGCGGCGCCGACGGAGGACCGGGTGCCAGGATAGGCCCACCGGCTTGAATTCGCACCGGAATTGCCCCACTAAGGCAGCAGATTTTCAGCGGTTTTTGAGAGCGGAGACAGCTTAGCCATGGGACGAGTAATAGGAATCGACCTCGGCACGACCAATTCCTGCGTCGCGGTCATGGAGGGCGGTGAGCCCAAGGTCATCGAAAACAGCGAGGGCGATCGCACGACCCCGTCGATCGTCGCCATGACGAAAGACGGCGAAGTGCTCGTCGGCCAGACGGCGAAGCGCCAGGCCGTGACGAACCCGCAGAACACGCTGTCCGCGATCAAGCGTCTGATCGGCCGTCGCTTCGGGGACGATGTCGTGCAGAAAGACATCGGCATGGTTCCCTACAAGGTCGTCAAGGCCGATAACGGCGATGCCTGGGTCGAGGTCAACGGCAAGAAGATGGCGCCTCCCGAGGTGTCCGCCCGGGTGCTCACCAAGATGAAGAAGACGGCCGAGGACTATCTCGGCGAGCCGGTTACCGAGGCCGTGATCACGGTGCCCGCCTATTTCAATGACTCCCAGCGGCAGGCCACGAAGGATGCTGGCAAGATCGCCGGCCTCGAGGTCAAGCGAATCATCAATGAGCCGACGGCAGCGGCGCTTGCCTACGGCCTCGACAAGCAGCGCGGCGACCGCAAGATCGCCGTGTACGATCTCGGCGGCGGCACCTTTGACATCTCGGTCATCGAGATCGCAGAGGTCGACGGCGAGCATCAATTCGAGGTGCTCGCGACCAACGGTGACACCTTCCTCGGCGGCGAGGATTTCGACAAGCGTGTCATCGACTTTCTGGCGAAGGAATTCCAGAACGATTCCGGTATCGACATCCGCAAGGATCCGCTCGCCGTGCAGCGTCTCAAGGAGGCGTCGGAGAAGGCGAAGATCGAGCTCTCGAGCCGCCACCAGACCGAGATCAATCTGCCGTATATCACGGCCGACGCATCGGGCCCGAAGCACCTGACGACGACCCTGACGCGAGCGAAGTTCGAGTCGCTCGTCGAGGATCTCGTGAGCCGGACGCTCGCGCCGTGCCGCGAGGCAATCAAGGATGCCGGACTCAGTGTCAACGAGATCGACGCCGTCATTCTCGTCGGCGGCCAGACGCGCATGCCCAAGGTGCAGGAGCAGGTCGAGAAGCTCTTCGGCAAGACCCCGAAGCGCGACGTGAATCCTGACGAGGCCGTGGCGATCGGTGCCGCGATCCAGGCCGGCGTGCTCGCAGGCGAGGTCAAGGACGTGCTGCTGCTCGACGTGACCCCGTTGTCGCTCGGCATCGAGACGCTCGGCGGCGTCATGACGAAGCTCATCGACAAGAACACGACGATTCCGACCAAGGCCGAGCAGACCTTCTCGACGGCCGACGATCACCAAACGGCCGTGACGATCCACGTGCTCCAGGGTGAACGCAGCAAGGCCGCCGACAACAAGTCGCTCGGCCGCTTCGACCTGTCCGACATTCCGCCGGCACCGCGCGGCATGCCGCAGATCGAAGTCACGTTCGACATCGATGCGAACGGCATCCTCAACGTATCCGCGCGCGACAAGGCGACGGGCAAGCAGCAGAAGATCGTCATCAAGGCATCGTCGGGCCTGAGCGACGACGAGATCGGCCAGATGGTGCGCGACGCGGAAGCGCATGCCGCCGAGGATGCGAAATTCCGCGAGCTCGCGGAGACCCGCAACCAGGCAGACGGTCTGGTGCATGCGACGGAGAAATCGCTGGCTGAGCTCGGCGACAAGGTCGACGCAGCGACGAGGGCGAAGGTCGAATCGGCCTTGTCCGACCTCAAATCCGTGGCCAGGGGCGACAACAAGGAGGCCATCGAAGCGAAGCTTCGGGCTCTCAGCGAAGCGTCCGCGACGCTGGCGCAGCAGCTCTACGCAGAGAAGCAGTCGGGCGGCGCGGCCCAAGGCGTGGATCCGGGTGCGAAGCCTGGCGACGAGAATATCGTCGACGCGGAGTTCGAGGAGGTCGATGACGACAAAGGCAAGCGCGGCTGACGGCGCCAGCTGACGTCGGCGTCGCCGTATGTCCAAGCGAGATTATTACGACGTGCTCGGCGTCGCCCGCGATGCTTCTGCCGACGAGATCAAGAAGGCCTATCGCCGACTGGCGATGAAATACCATCCGGATCGCAACCAGGGCGAACCGGAGAACGAGGCCAAATTCAAGGAGGCGAAGGAGGCGTACGAAGTCCTCAGTGAGAAGGACAAACGCTCGGCCTATGACCAGTTCGGCCATGACGGCCTGAAGGCCGCCGGCGGGGCAGGTGGAGGATTCTCGGGCGCCGAGGCCTTCAGCGACATCTTCGGCGACGTCTTTGGCGACATTTTCGGCGGCGCACGGCGCGGCGGAGGCCGCAACCAGGTATTCCGGGGCGCGGATCTTCGGTTCGAGCTCGAGCTGACGCTCGAACAGGCTGTCGCCGGCGATACCGTAAACATCGACATTCCGACGCAGCTCGAATGCGAGCGCTGTACCGGCTCGGGCGCGGAGCCCGGCAGCAAGCCCGTGAGCTGCGGGCAGTGCGGCGGGACGGGGCAGATCCGCGCGCAGCAGGGCTTCTTCACCATCCAGCAGCCCTGTCGTGCCTGCCAGGGCACTGGCAAGCTGATCGACAAACCCTGCCGTGACTGCTCGGGGCGAGGCCGGGTGAGGAAGCTCAGGACGCTGGCCGTCAAGGTGCCGGCCGGTGTCGACAATGGCGATCGCATCCGGCTGGCGCAGGAGGGGGAGGCAGGCCGTAACGGCGGCCCGCCCGGGGATCTCTACGTGGATATCTCGGTCAAGCAACATGAGATCTTCGACCGCGATGGCATGAACCTCGCTTGTGAGATTCCGATCAGCCTCGCCATCGCGGCGCTGGGCGGCAGTATCGAGGTGCCGACCCTCGACGGGCAGCTCGTGCTCAAGGTGCCGGCGGAGACGCAGTCGGGCAAGGTTTTCCGCCTGCGCGGCAAGGGCGTACGCTCGGTGCGGAGTGCGGGAACGGGGGACCTGCTCGTCCGTGTTCAGGTCGAGACGCCGGTGAAACTGACCGAGGCGCAAAGGGAGTTGCTCGGGAAGTTCGACGAACTTGTGACGGCGGGTGGCGAAAAGCACAATCCACGGGCGCGATCATGGTTCGACGGTGTGCGCGCGTTCTTCGAGAAGATGGGAGCCTGACCCGTGATCAATCTAGCTGTCTTCGGCGCTTCAGGGCGCATGGGCCAGGCCATATTGGGGTGTCTGGCCGAATCGAAGAACTTTCGCCTGTCGGGCGCCGTCACTCTCGTCGGGGATCCGGCGCTCGGTCGCGATGCGGGCGAACATGCTGGCCTCGCGTCGCTCGGCGTGCCTCTGACAGATGACCGGGCGCAGGCGTTGCATCGAGCGCGGGTCGCGATCGATTTCACGCTGCCGGCCGCACTGGATGCAAACCTTCAGGCCTGCATGGAAGCCGGCACGCCTGTCGTCGTCGGCACGACGGGTCTCTCCGCGCAACAGCAGACTTTGCTCGAGCAATCGTCCCGCGAGATTCCGATCGTTTACGGGAGGAACATGAGCGTGGCGATGAATGTCTTCATTCATTTCGTCGGCCGAGCCGCAGCTGCGCTCGGCGAGGACTATGACGTCGAGATCGTCGAGGCGCATCATCGTAACAAGGTCGACGCGCCGTCCGGGACTGCGCTCGCGCTCGGCGAAGCGGTTGCCGCGGCCAGAAAGCGCAAGCTCGCTGACGTAGCCGTCAGGGCTCGCGAAGGGCAGACAGGACCGCGGGTGCCCGGAACCATCGGATTCTCGGCGATTCGCGGCGGCAATATCGTCGGCGATCACAGCGTCATGTTCATTGCCCCGGACGAGCGAGTGGTGTTCACCCACAACGCCGTGGACCGCCGGGCTTTTGCTCTTGGAGCGCTGCGCGCAGCTAGTTGGCTTGCCGGCCGCGCTCCCGGACTCTATTCAATGGCGGAAGTCCTCGACCTCGCGTGATCGGCGCGAAACAATTCTGAAAGGCAGAAATTTCTCGGCTAGAATGCGCCCCTGAGCTTCCCTCGTTAAGAATGCTCGGTGGATACGGCTGCGCGCCTTGCGGCCACCCCGCCCGGACGATGCAAGGCGCAGGTTCTAGGAGCTCAGATTGGCGGAGCCGGCGATACTGGTACTTGAAGACGGTACGGTCTTTCGCGGCATATCCATTGGTGTTTCCGGACGAACTCTCGGCGAGGTCGTATTCAATACGGCGATGACGGGGTATCAGGAGATCCTGACCGACCCGTCCTACTACCGCCAGATCGTCACGTTGACCTATCCGCACATAGGCAACACCGGCACGAACTCCGATGACTTCGAGGCGCGCCGCGTGTACGCAGCGGGACTCGTAATTCGCGACCTGCCCGAGCTCATCAGCAATTGGCGCGCCGAGCTTTCGCTCGGCGATTTCCTGCGTCGCGCCAACACCGTCGCGATCGCGGAAATCGACACCCGCCGCCTGACTCGACTGCTGCGCGACAGCGGAGCACAGGCCGGCTGCATCATCACGGGAGAGAACGCAAAGATTTCCGAGGCTCTTGCGGCCGCGAAGAAATTCCCCGGTCTGAAGGGCATGGACCTGGCCAAGCTCGTCACCGCGAAATCGGCTTATCAGTGGAAGCAGGGCGTGAATTGGCCTGTACGGCAAACCGTGTTCGCCAAACGCAGCGCCCGATTTCACATCGTTGCCCTCGATTTCGGGATCAAACGCAACATCCTGCGCCTGCTGACGAGCTGCGACGCCCGCGTCACCGTCATGCCCGCGACCACGACTGCCGACCAGATCATGGAGCAGATGCCGGACGGCGTGTTTCTGTCGAACGGCCCCGGAGATCCCGAGCCTTGCACCTATGCGATCGAATCGATTGCGACGCTGCTCGATATCGGGATTCCCGTATTCGGCATCTGCCTGGGCCATCAGCTGTTGGGGCTGGCTTCGGGCGCGAAGACGCAAAAGATGAAGTTCGGCCACCACGGCGCCAACCACCCGGTTCTCGAGCTCGAGACCGGCCGCGTCATGATCACGAGCCAGAATCACGGATTCGAGGTGGCGGAATCGAGCCTGCCCGAGACCCTGCGGCCGACCCATCGCTCTCTCTTCGACGGCACGCTGCAAGGTATCGAGCGCACCGATCGGCCGGCCTTCTCGTTTCAGGGGCATCCCGAGGCGAGCCCGGGGCCGCACGATGTCGCGCCGTTGTTCAAGCGCTTCGTCAAGCTCATGGCCGCCTATAAAAAGCAGTAAAAACATAACAATGTATGACTATTCTCAGGGATCGAATTAGGTAAGAGATGCCGCGTCGCAACGACCTCGACAGCATTCTGATCATCGGTGCCGGCCCGATCGTTATCGGCCAGGCCTGCGAGTTCGACTATTCGGGCACCCAGGCCTGCAAGGCTCTCAAGGAAGAGGGCTACCGCGTCATCCTGATCAACTCGAACCCGGCGACAATCATGACCGATCCGGCCAGCGCGGACTCGATCTACATCGAGCCCATCACGCCCGAAGTCGTCGAAAGGATCATAGCCAAGGAGAAACCGTCGGCGCTGTTGCCGACGATGGGCGGGCAGACGGCACTCAATTGCGCGCTCGACCTCGTGAGGACGGGTGTGCTCGAACGCTACGGCGTCGAACTCATCGCCGCGAAGCGCGAGGCCATCGACATGGCCGAGGACCGGGAGCAATTCAAGAACGCGATGATCGAGATCGGTCTCGAGGTCCCGCGAGCCGAGATTGCCCGGTCGATCGAGGATGCCTGGGCGGCCCAGGAGATCATCGGGTTTCCGGCGATTATCCGCCCCTCATTCACGATGGGCGGCAGCGGCGGCGGCATCGCCTACAACCGCGATGAGTTCGAGGCGATCGTCAGCAACGGGCTCGAGCAGTCGCCGACGCACGAAGTGCTCATAGAGGAGTCCGTGCTCGGCTGGAAAGAATTCGAGATGGAAGTCGTCCGCGACAACAAGGACAACTGCATCATCGTCTGCTCGATCGAGAACTTCGATCCGATGGGCGTGCATACGGGCGACTCGATCACGGTCGCGCCAGCGCAAACGCTGACCGACAAGGAATACCAGCGCATGCGCGACGCATCGATTGCCGTGCTGCGCAAGATCGGCGTCGATACGGGTGGATCCAACGTCCAGTTTGCGGTAAACCCTGACGACGGCCGCATAGTCGTCATCGAGATGAACCCGCGCGTGTCCCGTTCGTCGGCGCTGGCTTCGAAGGCAACGGGCTTCCCGATCGCCAAGGTCGCGGCGAAGCTCGCCGTGGGCTACACGCTCGACGAGCTCAAGAACGAGATCACGGATGGCAAGACGCCGGCCTCGTTCGAGCCCACCATCGACTATGTCGTGACGAAAGTGCCGCGGTTCACTTTCGAGAAGTTTCCGCTGGCTGCCGACCGGCTGACGACCCAGATGAAATCGGTCGGCGAAGTCATGGCCATGGGTCGGACGTTCAAGGAGTCCCTGCAGAAGGCGCTGCGCGGGCTCGAAACGGGTGTCGACGGTCTCGTCCCGATCTGCACTTCGATCGAATCGGACGAGGAACGAGCGCGGCTGCACCGCGAGCTCAGCATGCCGGGCAGCCAGCGCCTCTGGTATGTGGCCGACGCCTTCAGGCTCGGCATGTCATTTGCTGAGATTCACCAGCTTAGCAAGATCGACCCCTGGTTTCTCGATCAGATTCGCGGGCTCGTCGACCGCGAGCGCGAGATCGAGTCGAAGGGCAAGGGCGCGCTGGAGCCCGACTACCTGCGGGCGCTCAAGCGGCAGGGTTTCAGCGACAGCCGCATCGCCGATCTCATCGGGACGAACGAGACCGTCGTGCGCACGAAGCGTCACGACCACGATATCCGACCGGTCTTCAAGCGCGTGGACAGCTGCGCCGCCGAGTTTGCGAGCGGCACGGCCTATCTCTACTCGACCTACGAGAGCCATTGCGAAGCGGAGCCGACGACCCGGGACAAGATCATGATTCTCGGCGGCGGGCCGAACCGGATCGGGCAGGGGATCGAGTTCGATTACTGCTGCGTGCACGCCTCGTTTGCGCTGCGTGAATCCGGCTACGAGACGATCATGGTCAACTGCAATCCCGAGACCGTGTCGACGGACTACGACACCTCGGATCGCCTCTATTTCGAGCCGGTGACGCTCGAGGACGTACTCGAGATCGTCCACAAGGAAAAGCCGAAAGGAGTAATCGTCCAGTACGGCGGGCAGACCCCGCTCAAGCTGGCGCGCGCCCTCGAGGCGGCCAAGGTGCCCATCATCGGGACCACGCCCGATTCGATCGACCTCGCCGAGGACCGCGAACGGTTCCAGAAGCTCGTCGACCAGCTGGGTCTCCGACAACCACCGAACCGCACGGCACGGACGGAGACCGCCGCCGTCGAGCTGGCCAAGGAGGTCGGCTATCCCCTCGTCGTAAGACCCTCGTACGTTCTCGGCGGCCGCGCAATGGAGATCGTCTACTCGGAGGACGAGCTTCGCGAGTACGTCCACAAGGCAGTCAAGGTATCGAACGAGAGCCCCGTGCTGCTCGACCGGTTTCTCGACGTGGCTGTCGAAATCGACGTCGACGCCATTGCCGACGGCAAGGAAGTGCTCATCGGCGGCATCATGGAGCACGTCGAGCAGGCGGGCATTCACTCGGGCGATTCGGGTTGTTCCTTGCCGCCATTCAGCCTGAGCAAGGAGGTCCAGGCGGAGATCACCGAGCAGGTCAAGAAACTCGCGAGGGGCCTCAACGTCGTCGGCATCATGAACACGCAGTTCGCCATTCAGAACGGTGTCATCTATGTCCTCGAGGTCAATCCGCGCGCGTCACGGACCGTGCCGTTCGTGTCCAAGGCTTGCGGCAGGCCGCTGGCGAAAATCGCCGCTAAGGCCATGGCCGGCATCGATTTCAAAACGCAGGGCGTAACCGGGATTCCGGTGCCGCCCTACTATTCGGTCAAGGAAGCGGTTTTTCCATTCGTCAAGTTCCCCGATGCGGATCCGATCCTTGGTCCCGAGATGAAATCGACAGGGGAGGTCATGGGAACGGGCAGGACATTCGGCGAGGCGTACGCCAAGGCGCAGCTCGGCTCGAACGTGATCCTGCCGCGGCGCGGCGTGGCCTTCATCAGCGTCCGCGATCGCGACAAGGAAGCTGCCGTCAAGCTCGGGATGGAGCTCAAGGGGCGAGGCTTCGAGATCGTTGCCACCGGGGGCACGGCGCTGGTGCTGGCCAAGGGCGGCGTGGGTTGCAGCCGGATCAACAAGGTCCGCGAAGGCCGACCGCATATCGTCGACATGATCAAGAATCACGAGATCAGCCTCATCGTCAACACGACCGAGGGCAAGCAGGCGATCAGGGAATCCCAGTCGATCCGCGCGGAAGCGGTGCGCAATAAGGTGACCTACTACACGACTCTGGCCGCGGCGCTGGCGACCTGCGAAGCGCTCGACCATCTCGACGATCTGACAGTGAACAGGCTGCAGGATCTGCACGCCGAGGTCGGTTGATGGCAAAGACCCCGCTCACTGTCCGCGGCGCCGAAATGTTGCGCGAGGAGGTCAAGCACCTGAAGTCGGTCGAGCGACCGAAAGTCACGGAGGCGATTGCGACTGCGAGGGCGCACGGCGATCTCAAGGAGAACGCGGAGTATCACGCCGCCAAGGAACAACAGGGTCTCATGGAAGCGCGGATACGCGACATCGAGGCCAAGCTCTCGAACGCGCAGATCATCGACGTCACGCGGCTGACACCGACGGGTCGCGTGGTGTTCGGCGCCACGGTGCACGTCGTCGACGAGGGCGACGGGACAGAGCAGAAGTACCGGATCGTCGGCGAGGACGAAGCCGACATCAAATCCGGACTGATGTCGATAACGTCCCCGATTGCGCGCGCTCTGATCGGCAAGGAAGAAGGCGACTCGGTCCAGGTTGCGACGCCCAGCGGTCCCCGGGCCTACGAGATCGTGCGCGTCGAATACATCTAGGCAGATGACCAAACGCACGGGATCGAGCCGTCGCTGGCTCCAGCGCCAGGAGCGGGATCCCTACGTCGAGCGCGC
>Ga0315912_10000648_pt1 | contig 56971 bp, 41 predicted proteins | sample VfabasoilMG_FD_204469 | JGI IMG/M metagenome (GOLD analysis project Ga0315912, IMG submission 204469) | Garden soil microbial communities collected in Santa Monica, California, United States - V. faba soil | ecosystem: Environmental > Terrestrial > Soil > Garden | place: USA: California...
GGTGAGCCGCCTCGATGAGGTGCTCAAGGCCGCGCTGGAGCGGGAACCTCAGCCCTCCCAGGAATGGGTGGACAGGATGGCGGCGCAGGAGGCTGCGGCGACGCAGTCGAATTGAACGGCTCCCCGGGCGCCTCTTGCGGGGAACGCGCCCGCCCCCTAACGGGGGCGAGGCGGTCGCGTTCCCGCTGCGAGGCGCGCCGTGTTCGCCGTTCAGCCTTTTTCTCGGGGGTCTGAAGACCCCCGCCCCTCGGGCGGCCCGAGGGGCCCCACCCCCAACTTCGCTCGCTGCGCTCGCGCTGCGCGCGGGGCCCCACCCCCGCTTGCGTGTGCGCGGCTTCCCGGGCGCCTCTTGCGGGAACGCGCCCGCCCCTGACGGAGCGGGGCCCCACCCCCGCCTCCGCTCGCGGACTCGCGGGTTGCGCGCGGGGCCCCACCCTGCTTGCTTCCGGCGGGGGCCCCTTTCGTGGCAGCGAAGCTTGTAAGGGTTCTTACAAGGTTTCGGCGATGCGAGGGGGCCCCGCCGCGTGCGCTTGCCACGTGGGGAAGTGGCTGCTGCAGATGCTGCGAGTTCGCGGGCGCTCGCGGACTCGTGCACGCGAGGGGAGGGATGGTCGATGGCGGGGGGCCCGCTCCGCGGGCGCTCGCGGAGTCGCGCACGCGAGGGGTTGATGGCCGGTGGCGGCGTGCGCTCGCGCCTTGTTTCGTGGCCTGGCGCCGGCGGGGGGCGCGGCGGGTCCGCCCGCGGGCGGGCCGTGGAAATTCGTGGCGGAGTTTGGAGGGGGGCGCCTAGACTGGCGGCGTGCGCTTCCTATTTGTGATGGATCCGTATGCCGGCATGCTTCCGGATAAGGACACGAGCTTTGCGTTCATGCGCGCGTCGCTGGCGCGAGGTCATGAGGTGCTGCATTGCTTGCCCGAGCAGCTGTTCAACGAGCAGGGGCGAGTGGGCGCGTGGGTGCGGCCGCTCCAGGTGAGCGACCGAGCGCCGCATGTGACCGCGGGCGTGCAGCGGCTGGAACAGCTGGCGAGCCTGGATGCGGTGCTGATTCGCAAGGATCCACCGTTCGACCCGGCCTACATGCACATGACCCAGCAGCTCGATCTCGTCAAAGAGCAGACGCTGGTGCTCAATGATCCGTCCGCCGTGCGCGACGCCAACGAGAAGCTGTATGCCTTGCGCTTCCCCGAGTTCATGCCGCCGACGCTGGTCAGCTCGGACGAGCGCCAACTGACCGAGTTCGTGCAGCGGGTGGGCGGGCGTGCCGTGATCAAGCCGCTGGATGGCGCTGGGGGCAGCGGGGTCGCTTTTCTGGGCAGCAGCGACGTCAACCTGCGTCCCCTGATCGCCCTACTCACGCACGAGGGGCGGCGCCTGGCGATGGTTCAGGAGTTTCAACCGTCGGTGGTCGAGGGCGACAAGCGGGTGCTCTTGCTCGACGGCCGCGTGCTGGGCGCGATCCGGCGCGTGCCGCAGGCCGGGGACATTCGGGCCAATATCCACGTCGGCGGCCGGGTGGAGGCAACGGATCTTACCGCTCGCGAGCGCGAGTTGTCGGAGAGCGTGGGGCGTCACCTGAGTGCGGTGGGCCTCTGGTTTGTAGGCCTCGACCTCATCAATGAGAAACTGATCGAGATCAACGTGACCAGCCCGACCGGCATTCAAGAGCTCGGGCGCCTCACGCAGACGCAGCCCGAGCAGGCGGTAGTGCAGTGGATCGAGGAGCGCGTTCAGACCGGGCGACGCAGCTGAGCCGACCGTCTCCGAGGCAACCGCGCTGACGTAGCGACGCTGAGCCTTCACCCCCGCGCGATCAGCTTCCGCCGTTGCTGCGGTTCGCCGCCAGGCGGAGCAAGCGATCGACGCTGGCAAAATCGAATGGCTTTTCGACGCGCGGGTTCTTCACCTCGTCGAGGAAGGCCTCTGCTTCCGGAGTGAAGGCGCCGCCGGTCATGAACACGAGCTTGTCCTCCAGACCCGGAGAGGTCCGCGCCAGCGTGTGAAACAGATCGATACCGGACATGCCCGGCATCATCAGGTCGCACAACACCGCATCGAAGCGGGTGTCGCTCATGAGCGCTTTCAATGCTGCATGGCCTGTGTTGGCGACGTCGACCAGATACTCCTGCTCGAGCAGAAGGCGCAGACCCGCGGCCACCGCCTCCTCGTCCTCCACCACCAAGACACGATGTACAGGAGCAGATGCCCCTGCCGCCGCTCGATCCTTCATCGGCAACCGCTTCCCAACGATTCCAAGTGCTCTCGCCACTCTAACTGGTCCCCATCTTCAGCGGGCGGTCGAGGTTCTACACAAACCTCTCCGCTGGCCGCCCCCCGTTCCAACACGTCCTCGCTCAGCATACTTGAAGCCCGCCCACGCATCCAACAGTTCCTGACCCGGACAGGGTAGCCGTTTCGATCGGAGGGACCCGCTCCGGGAACGTCGCTTCAGGAAATCTCGCGGCGGGATCTCGACGCGACGAGGGATCTTGGGGGGAGGGGGCCGGCCCACGCCGGCTCGGAGCGTGCGTTCAGGGTGCGCCAGCGGAGATCACGGTCTCCGGCGCCTCGAGCAGGGGCACCGTCTCGCCCGGCTCCGCGATGCGGCCCGCGAGGTCGCGGACCTCGACGACGATCTCCAGCGCGATGTTGGCGTGTTCCGAGGTCCTCACCCCGAAGTCAAAACCGACGAGTCCCGGCACCACCGAGGGCTGATAGGGCCGGAGCAGCGGGCTGTTATAGCTGCGGTCCCGGACGTTGAAGGCGTGGTTCACGAGCGTCGCCCGAGGATCTTCCTCCTCGTCGTCGGCCGGCACCGCGTCGTTCAGAATCTTGAATACGGTCGCGAAGTCACGGGCCAACTCGTCCATGTCTTCGAAGGTGAAGGTGCCGACGATCCGCGGCTCGGCCGGGGCGTCCGCGTCGGCGTCCACGCCCGGTAGGAGGAACAACATGTCGATGCCCGACAGATCCCGCACCGCCTCATCGTCGCTCACATGGACCGCGGGCTCGTAACGGCCAAACTCATTCCACGGGTCCAGCATGACCCAGACATTGTGCGGCCCCGGGTCGAGGTTGCTCAGGGTCCACGACACCTGGACTTGCAGCTGGTCGCTCCGGACCCAAGGCATGCGTTCGAATGGATCGCTGCCGTCGCTGCTCAGCGCCGCCAGCTGTGCGGGCCGGGGAGCGACGACGGGCAACATCAGGCTGGTTTTCGCCTCGTAGATGACGAGTTCCTCGTCGTCGTAGACGGGCTCGAACCCCTCGTCGCCGATCATGGCCACCGAGACGGGCTCGAGGTGGCGAGTCGTGTCGTCGCTACATGCGATGAGACAGATCGCACCGCTCGCGGCGGCCAGCGGCCAGCCTCGGCGGAGCGCTGACATTCGCCACAGCCGTGCGCGCTGCGAACGCCGCTGGGCAACGGTGGCCGGGTGGGTCGGGCGCTCGCTGACGTGCATGGGGACGGCGCTCCAGTCGCCGGCTATTGCTTGCCGGGGTGGAAAACGAGAGGGAAGTTCGCGTTCGTGGCTTTGTCTGCGGCCGGAAAGTGCAGGCGGTTGAAGGTGCGCAGTACGCAGCCTTCGACGCGCTCGTTGGCGAGCGAGGAGTTGGTGATCCGGGCGCTGACGGAGCCGGTGGGACTCACTGTAAAGCTGACGGTCAGGCCGCCCTGGAGTTTAGGATCGCGGGCGGCGGCGCTCTCGTAGCAAGCCCGGAAGGCCCCCTGGCGCGCTCGCACGACGCGCGCGATTTGCTCCGGGCTCAGGCCCTGACCGGCCGCGCTAGCGGCCACGCCCTGCAGCTTTCGCTCGCCGTGGCCGCTGCCCTCGCCGTCCCCGCTACCGAGCCCGCGGCCGTTGCCCTTGCCGTTGCCGCGCCCGCGGCCATTGCCGTTGCCGCTGCCCACACCGTTGCCGCTGCCGAAGCCGGTATCCAGGGTTCCCGAGCCGAACACGGCGGTCCCGCCCTGTCCGCCACCGTCCCCCGAGGAACGCAGCCCCATGCCGCCGGAGCGGCCACCCAGGACCAGCCCCGCCGATTGCAGGCCGCCCAGCGCCTCTGACACGCTGCTGATCGTACCCAGCGTCTCCAGCACCTCTTTCCCTACGTCGCTCTTCATCACCTCGGTGATGGCGCTCAGGTGTTCGGAGCCGCTCGCGCGTGCAGGTTTGTCGTCTTGCTGGGGCGTCTTCGGTCCCGGTGCCTTCTTCCTTTCGCCGGCGGCCTTCTGCGGCTGCTTGGTCTTGGCACCTGCGGAGCCGCCGGATTCCGATCCGCCGCTGGGCTCCGGGGGAGGTGGGGTAAAGTGATATTGGACCTGCAGCTCCTCGGGGCTCGTGAGCTCCAGGGGCTTGGCGAGCTGCTCTTGCGGATACAGCAAGTAGAGCAACATCAGCGCGCCACCGAGCGTCAGCAGCGCAAACACGAACGACAAGATCAGCGCGATGTCGGGCCGAAAGCGGCTCTGCGGCACGGGCGCGGGGTGCGCAAACTGAAAGAAGACCGAGAGCGAGCCATACTGCAGGACGCCGTAGTCGCCGGCGACGATGGGTACGGGCGCGCCGCTCTTGCCGAGCTCGCAGGGGTCCTCGGTCCGTCCGCGCAGGTGCAATGTGCCGCCCGTCGCGCCGCGCGCGTCGAGCTCCCAGCCGTTGCCGACCGCCCGGATGGGCAGGCCCGAAACGGGGCTCTCGTCGGGTTTGGCGATCAGCGCCGTCGAGCTGTCGCCCACCTCCAGCGACTGGCCGGAGCGCAGCTCGCGGGACGCCAGCACGAACGTGCCCCACAATGCTGCGGTGCGCAGCACCAATGCCTGGGACGAATCAGTTCTCGGCGTAGGACTCATCGAACCGGTAGACTCGCGGAACGCGTCCGGCTCGATCCGGAACGCCGCGCCCCCTCGGGACGCCGAGCCTCTGCACTGATCCGGCTAAATCCGTGCGAGGCTGAAGCAGATTCACCCTCGGCGCTCGCGAGACGAGGCTCGCGCCGCGGCGCTCCGCCTACCAGAGCGCCGAATGCCGGCGCGTGTCGGACAGCTCGAGCAGGAAGGACCGATGCCCGAGCGGCTCGGCATCGAACTCGGCGCGTACGCGCCGCAAGAAGTAGAGGATCTGAGGCGAGCGCAGCCGGCCCTCCACCTCTTGGGCACCAAACGTGTACGTCTTGACGCCCTTGTCCTGGTCGGCGGCTTCCGTCTTCACCACGGCCGTGGCGGGCTTCTCTTCCGCCGGCTGCACGCGGGCCTCGCTCGCGCCGCTCGGCGGGAGATCACTGCGCGCTGGTGCCTCCGGCTCCGCGAGCAGCTCGGGCGCGGGTGTGGGTGCGGCGGGCTTGGCCGCGGGCGTGGCCTGCGAGCGGCTGGGCTTGCGTGGGGCCCGACTCGCCGTGCCCGTCGAGCGGCGCTGGGGCGTGCCGGAGCTGGCGCGGCTCTTCACCTTTGCCTTGGCTGGCGCGCTGGAGGCCGCCGTGGAGGAGGTGGAGCGCGAGGGGGCCGCGGCCGCGTCGTCCGCGGAGAAGCCGAGCAGGGCGAAAAAGAAGCCGAGGCAGAAGCGGTTCATGCTGGATATCCCCGTCTTTGTAGGACGGTCGATCGGGCCGCGGGGTTTAGCCGTTGCGCCGGGGGACACTGAACGCATACTCTCGCCTCGGCACGGCCCGTATTTCGTCAGGAATATGGTTGCCAAGCGCTGGAGCCACGACTAGGTTCCGGCCCCCCAAATGACGAGCGCAATCTTTCGTAGCGGCGGGCAGCAGTACCGCGCCACCGAGGGCGACCGGCTTCGCATTGCCAGCCTTCCTGGTGAGGCGGGTGAGACCGTGGTGTTTGACGAGGTTCTCGCTCTCGTCGGCGACGATGCCACTGGCGGCCCTGCCGCCATTGGGCAGCCGCTCGTCGCGGGCGCGAAGGTGAGCGCCGAGATCGTGTCGCACGGTCGCGGTGAGAAGCTCATCGTGTTCAAGTTCCGGCGCCGCAAGCGCTACAAGCGCAAGATGGGTCATCGCCAGGGCTTCACGGAAGTGAAGATCACTGCGATCTCTGCCTAATCTCGCTGTCCATTCGTAACGCCTCGTAAAGTATCCGGTTCGGAGTGAAGCATGGCACATAAGAAAGGCGGCGGCTCTACACGCAATGGGCGCGGTTCCAACGCCCAGTTCCGCGGCGTCAAGGTGTACGGCGGCGAGCAGATCTCTGCTGGCGGCATCATCGTGCGTCAGGTCGGAATGACGCTCGCCCCCGGTAACAACGTGGGCCTCGGCAAAGACTTTACGCTCTACGCGCTGGTCGACGGCACCGTGAAATACGAACACGTCAATCGCTCGAAGAAGCGCGTCTCCGTCTATCCGGTAGCTGCCGCAGCTGCCGAATAACGGTGGTCTGAACCGCAGCCAGTAGCGCAGGGCCCCCTGCGGCGCTGTCCCCCAAAGCCTGGTCTTGCCAACGCGAGAACCAGGCTTTGCCGCGTCCAGGGTCCGACCCACCTGCGCGAGTCCGCGAGCGCCAGCGGTGCGGGCCCGACCCCGAACACCCCCCACCTCAGCGCCCCCGCCGCCGCAAGTCCGCGAGCGGCGTCCGGCTCAACTCCCCAACTCCCCCAAGCGGAGCCGACGGCGCCGCGCGAGTCCGCCAGCGCCAGCGGTGCGGGCCCGACCCCGAACACCCCCCCATCGGGGGCAGTCCGCATGCGCGAGTCCGCGAGCGGAGGCGGGGGTGGGGCCCCGCTCCGCGGGGCGGGGGTCTGCCTCAGACCCCCGAGAAAAAAGGGTGAACGGCGAACACGGCGCGCGTCGCAGCGGGAACGCGACCGCCTCGCCCCGTCAGGGGCGGGCGCGTTCCCCGCAAGACGCGCCCGGGGAGCCTTTCACAACTCACGCGTTCAACTCGACGCGCATCAGCTTGCGCCCGATCGCGACGTAGTCCCCCTGACCGAGCGGGGTCTCCGACTTGATGCGCAGGTACGTGCCGTTGAGCGTGTCGTGATCCGTGAGACGGAATTTGGTGCCGATCGCCTCGATCGTGCAGTGCCGTGGCGAGACGTACATGTCCGAAGGGAAGTTGAGGTCGCACTCTTCACGGCCCAAAGTGAGCGAATTGCCCCGCGCGCACACCGTCATGCCGAGCGCTCCTCCGATCAGCACCTGGCTGATCCGGAAGCTCGAGGTGAACTTGGGCGACGAGTAGAAATACGTGCCTTCTTGATCGGCACCGTCCGAGGCAATCGGCGCCAGATCGATGCGAAACACCTGTTCGCCCGCCATGAACGAATCGCCGGCGGCGATCTCCACGCTGCCGCGTACCCGGTAGTAGACGCCGTTGAGCGAGTCCTCGTCGCGGATCACCAGACGATGATCGCGATAGAAGAAGTTGGCGTGCCGGGGTGAGATGAACTCGTCATCGGGAAATTCGAGCTGACCCGAGCGCCCCAGGATGTGTTGCTCGGCCTTGAGGTGGTAGCTGAGGCCGTCCATGCCGTCGCCGCGGATCAGGATCAGCCGTGCCTTGTCCGGGTTCTGCATGTCGCTGAAGTAACGGGTCTGCAGGACCAAGGCTTCTTCCGGGACGGGTGCGCCGCAACGGCCGCAGAACTTGTGGCCGTTGGCCACGCCGGTCATGCACGATCGGCAGATGTAGTGTTTCGCCTGATCCATCCGTTTGTTCCTCGCGTATGCATCCCGTCCGAGTCGTCGTCGCGGGACATCGCAGTGTACGGCCTTCGTGGTGGGTTTGGCCCAAAATCAGTGCACGTTATCGGCCGCGGATATCGGGCGCGGCCCCGACGCTCCAGGCGGCGCGGGCGGCTTCGCGAAGTTCGGTGCGCGAGGTCTGTCGGCCCGGGGCCGCGCGGGCAGAACATCACTTGGTGCATCACTGAATGAAGGTGAGCCGCGACTCGGAATCGCCAAAACCGAGACGGCTGACCAGGCGAAACACGACGGCCTCCGAACAACTCTCCTGGGGGACCGGGCCGTACTCGCGCGAGTCGAACGGATAGAAGCGGTTGTCGCTGACGAGATAGAGCTGACCGGAAGGCACGGTGACGCTCACCGGCATGGGCCGGAGGCCCCCCTTCGGCTTGAGTCCGCGCTGGTGATGGACACCCCCCAGGATCTCGATGTCGCAGCGCAGTTCCACCGGGTCCCCGGAACGCGGATGGCTGACTTCAAAGCGGGTATGCTTGCAGCCGCGCTCGGAGATGGCGCGCGAATTGTTGACCTCGAGCCCGCCGTCTTCGTCGATGTCGAGCCGGTCGCCGCCTTCACCGGCGATGCGCCCCACCACAATCTCCCCCGGCTCCCCCGGATCGGGACACAGCACCAGATCGCCAAAGCCAGGCGGCGTGAGTCGCCAAAGGATCAACCAGTCGCCCGCATGGAGCGTGGGCTCGAGCGAGGTCGCGAGCGTCTGGTCGTCCTCGGGGACTTGCCACCAGCGCAAGCAGGTCAGGCGGGCAACCCCGATGAGGATGCCCAGGAAGAACAAGCTCCAGGCGAGATTGCGAACGAAGTTGCTCGGCATGACGACGCGTGCCCGACGGCGGCCTCGCCGGACGCTGTACATACGGCTCTCCCGCTCGTCAGACACAGCTCGGAAGCGCCGCTCGATCCGGAACTTCTGTTCAGGCTGCTGTCCCGGGCGGTCCGACGCGCTGCACTAGCACCCGATTTTTGGGCTTGTTCACGCCTGCCTCGCGGCTCATACTCGACCCCGCGTCGTCTCGAGCGCTGCGGTGCTGAACGGGGTTCTCTAGCGCCGAGTGCCGAGCGGTTCCGGAGCACGCGGCCCTTCAGAACGCAGCTCAGAACGCAGAGTAGGACGCGCAGTTCGAGCGAAACCGGTCAACGAAGGAGCGACGGAGGAAGGATGGACAGCCCAGTAGCCATTTGCCTCGCGTGCCCCCTTCGCGAAACAGTCGCGAGCTAACCGTTCGCCGGCAGCCTTTGCGCTGGCCGGGGCCCCCCTTGTCTCCTGCGACCCCGAGCTGGGGCGGGCGGAAGGTCTCCGCGAGGTGACGCAGGCGTCGAGAATTACTCGGCAGATCGGTGTCGGTCGGTCCCTGCACGAGGCAGCCGAATTGCCTTCGGTCGTGGTAGGACCGGCGCGGTCCCGAGCGTGCCCTCCGGCGTCGAGCCGGTCCGCGGCGCGGCGGGTGCTGTCCCCCATCCTCGAGAGAGTCATACGATTATGAGTGCCAAACCCATCCAGATTGTCTCCCTGCCCGGCGACGGCATCGGTCCCGAGGTGTGCCGCGAAGCGCTGCGCGTGCTCGAGATCGCTTGCGCGCACGCCGGTCGCAGCCTTGACGTGGTGGAACTGCCGATCGGCGGCGTTGCGCTCGACGCAGGCGATGACGCGCTGCCGGAGCGCACGCGTATTGCAGCCCAGAAGGCCGACGCCGTTCTCCTGGGTGCGGTGGGCTTGCCCAAGTACGACGGCCAGCCCGGCAATCGCCGGCCGGAAAAGGGCCTGCTCGATCTGCGCAAGGCCCTCGGCGTGTACGCCAACCTGCGGCCCGTGCGGGCGATCCCGGCGCTGGCCGGGCTGTCTCCCCTGAAGGCGGACGTGCTCGCGGGCGTGGACCTGATCGTGGTGCGGGAGCTGCTGTCGGACGTCTATTTTGGCGAACCGCGCGGCATCGACGCCGACCGCGGCTTCAACACGATGAGCTACACCCGTCACGAGGTGCGGCGTGTGGCCAAGGTGGCCTTCGAGCTGGCGCGCCGGCGCAAGAAGCACGTCTATTCGATCGACAAGGCCAACGTGCTCGAGACCTCCCAGCTCTGGCGCGCCACGGTGATCGAGCTGCAGAAGGAGCAGTATCCCGACGTGAAGCTCGAGCACCAGTATGTCGACTCTGCCGCGATGGACCTGATCCGTACGCCGAAGAAGTTTGACGTCATCGTCACCGGTAACCTGTTTGGCGACATCCTGACCGACGAAGCGGCGGTGCTCGCCGGCTCGATCGGGCTCTTGCCGAGCGCCAGCCTCGGGGATGGCCCGGGCTTGTTCGAGCCCATCCATGGCTCGGCGCCGGACATCGCGGGTCAGAGTATCGCTAACCCGCTCGGAGCCATCGGCTCCGTCGCCTCCTTGCTCGATACCGTCGGCCTGCCGGAGCAGGCACGTGCCGTCGAGCGAGCGATAGATAAGGTGCTTGCTTTGGGTCACCGCACTCGGGACCTGGGTGGTCAAGTTTCGACCGATCAGATGGGAAGCTACGTATGCAAAGCTCTGGAATCGTCATAGCCAAGACCGATGAGGCCCCAGCGCCGGGCTCGTCCCGGCGCTCCCCTGCCACGCAGAATGGCGAGGCAGCGGCCGTATCGAACGTCGAGGCTGCGCCGGTCCTGCGCGGCGCGCGCATCGTGGTCGAATCCCTGATCAAAGAGGGCGTCGACTTGCTCTTCGGCTACCCCGGTGGTGCCATCCTTCACGTGTACGATGAGCTGTACAAGGTGCAGGATCGGCTGCGCCACATCCTGGTGCGCCACGAGCAGGGTGCCGTGCACGCGGCCGAGGGCTACGCACAGTCGACCGGCAAGGTCGGGGTGTGCATGGTGACGAGCGGCCCCGGCGCGACCAACGTGGTCACGGGGCTGGCCAACGCCCTGATGGACTCCACCCCGATCGTCGTCATCAGCGGTCAGGTGGCGACCACCTTGATCGGCAACGACGCGTTTCAGGAGGCCGACATCGTCGGCATCACGCGGCCGTGTACCAAGTACAACTACCTGGTCAAGCGCGTGGAGGACCTGGCGCCCACGATCAAAGAGGCGTTTTACCTCGCGCGCAGCGGCCGCCCGGGCCCGGTGCTGATCGACATCCCGAAGGATGTGACGGCCTGGGAGTGCCCCTTCATCTGGCCGGAGAAGGTGGAGCTCGCCTCTTACAAGCCGACCATCAAAGGCCACCCGCTGCAGGTGAAGAAGGCCGTCGACCTGATGCGGCAGGTGGAAAAAGCAGTGCTGTACGTGGGCGGCGGCGTGGTCAATGCCGGCGCGCACGCAGAGGTGATGGAGCTTTCCCGCCGGCTGAACCTGCCGGTGACCCCGACCTTGATGGGCCTCGGCGCCTACCCGCCGGGGGATCCACGCAGCCTCGGCATGCTCGGCATGCACGGCACCTACACGGCCAACATGGCCATGGCCAAGGCCAACCTGATCATCAACATCGGTGCTCGCTTCGACGATCGCGTGACGGGTCGGGTCGACAAGTTTGCGCTGAACGCCAAGAAGATTCACGTCGACATCGACCCCTCCAGCGTCAACAAGACGGTCAACGTCGACGTGCCGATCGTCGGCGACGCCAAGCACGTCTTGCAGCAGATGCTCGACATGCTGCCGGACGAGCCGCCGCCCGCGCGCAGCGGCTGGTGGAGCGAGCTCCGGGAGATGCAGGCGCGTTATCCGCTGCGCTACAAGGACCGCACCGACGTCATCATGCCACAGCGCTTCTTTCAGGAGCTCGCCGACCTGACGAAGGGTCGTTACATCTGTTCCACCGACGTGGGCCAGCATCAGATGTGGGCAGCGCAGTATTACCCCGTCGATCACGGTCGCAAATGGCTGACCTCCGGGGGCCTCGGCACGATGGGTTACGGCCTGCCCGCGGCCGTGGGCGCTGCGCTCAGCGGCACCAAGGATCCGGTGCTGTGCGTCACGGGCGACGGTTCGTTCCAGATGTGCATTCAGGAGCTCGCCACCTGCGTGCAGGAGAACCTGAACCTGAAGGTTCTGATCATGAACAATCGCTTCCTGGGCATGGTCCGGCAGTGGCAAGAGCTCCTGTACGATCGGCGCTACAGCGAAGTGGGGCTCAAATATTTCCCCGACTTCGTCAAGATTGCCGAGGCCTACGGCGCTACCGGCATGCGCGCGGAGAAGCCGGAAGAGCTGCGTGAAGTGCTGGAGCGCGGTCTGAACACGCCCGGCACGGTGCTGATGGACATCATCGTCAGCAAAGAGACCAACGTGTATCCGATGATCCCGGGCGGCGCGGCCCACTACGAGATCTTGCTTGGACCAGAGGATGACGAGACGGCCCAGCCGCGGGAGTTGGCGTAATGAGCACGATCCCCACGACCCGTCACATGCTGAGCATCCTCGTCGAGGACCGCTACGGGGAGCTCGCGCGCATCGTCGGCCTGTTCAGCGGCCGCGGCTACAACATCGACAGCTTGGCCGTCAACCGCAGCATTGAGCCCGGCATGAGCCGGGTAGTGCTGACCACGCGTGGCGACGCGCAGGTGGTCGAGCAGATCTTGAAGCAAGTGAACAAGCTGGTGCGTGTACACAAGGTCCGTCATCTCGAGGGTGAGGGCCACATGGAGCGCGAGCTGTGCGTTGCCACGGTGCGCGCGCAGAATGCCCGGGCACGCGAGGAGCTGGAGCGGGTGATCAAGCTGACCAGCGCGCGCGTGATCGCCTTCTCCGCGACGGCGTTCACCGTCGAGGTGACCGGCACGAGCAGCGACGTGGATCACTTCCTGGAGCTGTTACGCCCGCTCGGCGTGCGAGACATGGTGCGTTCGGCACCGATCGCGCTCAGCCGTGCCGGCGTTGAACACGAGTCTACGGCCCCAGAAGCAGCTCTGGTTTGAGTCGGGAGCGGCAGGCCTTGACGCGCGCCGACTATCTGGATCCGTCGCTGCCGGCGCAGCGGCGGACCGAGCTCCTGCTCGCCGAGATGACGCTCGAGGAGAAGATCGGGCAGATGTGCCAATACGTGGGGGAGACCGCTGCCCCCACGGCGGAGAACGCCGACGAGGTGGTGGGTTATGCCCTGGGCCTCGGGGACAAGATCGAGCTCTGCAAGAGCGGGCGCGTGGGCAGCTTTCTCAAGGTGCCCGGCGCGCTCGAAGCCAACTACTTGCAAGAGCAAGCAGCGGCGACCCGGCTACAGATCCCGCTCCTGATCGGCACGGACGCCATTCACGGCCACGGCATGGATGTGGCAGCAGCTACCATCTTTCCGTCGCCGATCAGCTTTGCTTCCGCATTCGATCCGGATCTGGCCGAGCGCATCGCCGCGTGCACCGCGCGCGAGCTGCGCGCTACGGGCTTTCACTGGACATTCTCGCCGAACGTGGACGTCGTGCGCGACCCGCGCTGGGGTCGCACCGGAGAGACGTTTGGCGAAGACGCCTGCCTGGTGGGCGCGCTGGGCGTGGCCATGGTGCGCGGCTACCAGGGGGAGGACTTCTCCGGCGAGCACGAGGTGCTGGCGTGCACCAAGCACCTGGTGGCGGGTGGCGTGCCCGACAACGGCCTGAACGGTGCCGCGGCGGAGCTATCCGAGCGCACGCTGCGCGAGGTGTTTTACCCGCCCTTCGCCGCGACGATCGCCGCCGGCGTGTACACGCTGATGCCGGCGCACAACGAGGTAAACGGCGTGCCCTGTCATGCCGATGAAGACCTGCTGACGCGCCGGCTGCGCCAGGAGTGGGGTTTCCGCGGCTTCGTGGTCAGCGATTGGCTGGATGTGGAGCGCCTGAAGAGCGTGCACGGCATTGCAGAAACGCGCGCCGACGCCGATCGTCTGGGCGTGCTGGCCGGCATCGACATGCACATGCACGGCGGTGAATTCTTCGAGAGTGTGCGCACCCAGGTGCTGGAGGGGCGCATCCCCGTGGCGCGTATCGACAGCGCGGTGCGGCCGATCTTGCAGGCCAAGTTTCAGCTCGGGCTCTTCGAGCGGCGCTACGTCGACCCCGAGCAGATCCGGCGCACCGTCTGCGCGCCCGAACATCTCGAGCTGGCGCTCGAGGCAAGTCGCAAGTCGATCGTGCTCCTGAAGAACGACGGCGTGCTACCGCTCGCGGGCACGCCTCGCATCCTGTTGAGCGGACCGGACGCCGACGATCAGAGCATTCTGGGCGACTGGGCTCGCGTGCAACCCGAGGCAAACGTCGTCACCATCCTGCAGGGCATGACCGCCGAGGCCCTGCCCGGTGTTCACGTCGAGTACGTGGCCACGGGCCCTATCGCCGGCATCACGGACGCGCAGATCGGAGCCGCGGTCGCGGCGGCGCAGTATAGTGACGTCATCGTGCTGGCGCTGGGGGAGAACTCCTTGCGCTTCAATCCCGGGCGGACCGTGGGCGAGAACGTGGACCGAGTGTCGCTCGAGCCTCCCGGGCGCCAGCTCGAGCTGATGCGGGCCCTGGCGAGCCTGGGCAAGCCGATCGTCGTCGTCTTGATCAATGGCGCGCCGATCGCGTCCGAGTGGCTGGTGGAGCACGCGGCCGCGGTGGTGGAGGCCTGGGAGCCCGGCATGTTGGGCGGGCGCGCGATCGCCGAGGTGTTGTACGGCAAGTACAATCCGTCGGGTCGTCTACCCATGACCATTCCCCGTTCCGCCGGGCACCTACGCACGAACTACGACCATCGGCCCTCGGCGCAGCATCGCGGGCGGCTGCGCTTCTCCTCGTCGGAGCCGCTGTTTCGTTTTGGTCATGGGCTGGGCTACAGCCGCTTCGAGTACGGCGAGTTGCGCTGCGCGGACACGCTCGTCGCGGGGCAGGAGCTGGTCGTCGAGGTCGACGTCGAAAACAAGGGTGCACGCGCGGGCGACGAGATCGTGCTCCTGTTCTTGCGCGACGTGTACGCCAGCGTGACGCGGCCGGTGAAACAGCTGCGTGCCTTTCAGCGCGTCCCGCTTGCAGCCGGCGAGCGGCGGACGGTACGCTTCGTACTTTCGGCCGATGCCTTCTCGCTGCTCGATCGCGAGCTGAAGCGGGTGTTCGAGCCCGGTGAATTTCGGCTCCTGGTGGGCTTGGACGGCCCCGAGAAAAGCGTCTGGCTGAAGGCCTGAGCGTTTCCTACAGCGCTGTCGCATTCTGCCCCTGCGGGCCGGCTTTTTTTCTGAGCGACGAGGGCGCAGCAGCCGGCATCCTCGGGCTGGCGCTCCGGCGTGCAGCGCCCTATGAGCCCTCTCGAGTTGGCCCCACCCTGGCTTCCCGTTGGACCGTATTGAACCGGAGCCTCGCTGCGGCGAGAACCAAGCACCATGCGCTACTTGATTGTCGTCGTTGCGCTCATCGCGGCTCTGGGCGCACTCCTGGGCGTAAAGGCCCTGCAAATCCGCAGCCTGATCCAGTTCGGGCAGACCATGGCCAAGGCAGGGCCTCCGGCCGAGTCCGTGAGCACCGCACGTGCCACGACGGAGAGCTGGGGCGGGACGTTGACGACGGTCGGCAGCGTCGTCTCGGTCCGCGGTGTTGCACTGAGCAACGAAGTGGCGGGCGTGGTCTTACGTCTGGGCTTCGACTCGGGTGCCCGTGTGCGCGCCGGCCAGGTCCTCCTGGAGCTGGATGCCAGCGTGGAGAAGGCGCAGCTCGGCACGACCCAGGCGCGCCTGGCGCTGGCACGTCAGACGCTCGAGCGTTCGCGGGCGTTGGCGCCGTCGGGTGCGATCCCCACGTCCCAGCTGGAAGTGGACGAGTCCTCGGTCAATACCCTGAACGCGGAGCTCAAGGCCCTGCAGGCGACGATCGATCGCAAGACGGTGCGCGCGCCGTTTGACGGGCGCCTCGGCATTCGCGCCGTCAATCTCGGGCAGTACCTGGCGCCGGGCACGACGCTGACCGTGCTGGAGTCCCCCGAGTCGGTGTTCGTCGACTTCACGCTGCCGCAGGCCGATCTGAGTCAGCTGCGCGTCGGCATGACGGTGCTCGCCCGACCCGAAGGGGAGAACACGCCCCCCATCGCAGGCACGATCAGTGCCATCGAGCCTGCACTCGATCCGCAGACCCGCAGCGTGCGCTTGCGCGCCGGGCTGAACAACAAGGAGGAGCGGCTGCGGCCGGGGATGTTCGTACGGGTGGCCGTCGTGCTCCCCGAGGAGAAGCCGGTCGTGGCCGTGCCGGCGACGGCGATCGTGCATGCCACCTACGGGGATTCTGTGTTCGTCGTGGAGCCCAAGAAGAGCGAAACCGGGGAGCCCGTCCTGGGCCCCGATGGGCAGCCCACGCTGATCGCACGCCAGCAGTTCGTGCGCGTCGGCCGTGCGCAGGGTGATTTCGTAGCGCTCCTGGCCGGCGTGAAAGCAGGCGAAGAGATCGTGGTCGCCGGCGCGTTCAAGCTGCGCAACGGCGCGAGCATCGCGATCAAGAACGACGTGAAGCTCGATCCCCAACTCAATCCCAAACCCGTGAATCACTGAGCATGAAGCTCACCGATCTGTTCATTCGGCGGCCGGTCCTGGCGATCGTCATCAATCTGCTCGTGATCATCGCGGGGCTGCAGGCCGTCCGCTCGCTGAACGTGCGCCAGTATCCCAAGCTGGAGAGCGCGACCGTCACGGTTCGCACCGCGTACGTGGGGGCGAGCGCGGAGCTCGTGCGCGGCTTCATCACCACGCCGCTGGAGCGTGCCATTGCCGCCGCGGACGGCATCGATTTCATCGAGTCGCAGACCGGGCAAGGGCTGTCCACGATCAACGCGCGCCTGAAGCTCAACTTCCCGGCCACCGCCGCGCTCGCGGACATCAGCGCCCGCGTCAATCAGGTGCGCGCCGACCTGCCGCCGGAAGCCGAGATTCCGGCCATCAACATCGAGCCCTCGGACGCGCAGGTGGCAGCGATGTATCTGAGCTTCGGCTCGGACATCCTGGAGGACAACCAGGTCACGGATTACCTGATCCGGATCGTGCAGCCGCGGCTGAGTGCGATCGAGGGCGTGCAGCGCGCCGATATTCTCGGCGGCAGTCAGTTTGCCGTGCGCGTCTGGCTGAACCCCGATCGCATGATGGCGCTCAACGTCACGCCGACGGCCGTGGCCCAGGCGCTCGCGGACAACAACTACCTGGCGGCGGTGGGCCAGACCAAGGGCCAGCTCTTGCAGCTGAACCTGCGCGCGGACACCGATCTGCACGACATCGAGTCGTTCAAGCGCGTGGTCGTGCGGCGGCAGAATGACGCGCTGGTGCGCCTGCAGGACGTCGCGGACGTGGTGATGGGCGCCGACAACTACGACCAAGACGTGCGCCTGTCGGGTCGCAAGGAAGTGTTCATGGGCGTGTGGGTGCTGCCCAACGCCAATTCGCTCGACGTGATCGGGCAAGTTCGTGACGAAATCGAGAAGATCAAGCAGGAGCTGCCGTCGGGCCTGCGCGCGTCAGTGGCCTTTGACTCCACCAAGTACATCCAGAATGCGGTGAGCGAGGTCACCCGCACGCTGATGGAAACGGTGCTGATCGTGATGCTGGTGATCTTCGCATTCTTGGGCTCGCTGCGCAGCGTGCTGGTGCCCATCGTTGCGATCCCGCTCTCGCTGATCGGCGCCATCTTCCTGATTCAGGTGCTCGGGTTCACGATCAACCTGCTCACCCTCCTGGCGATCGTGCTGGCCGTCGGCCTGGTGGTGGATGACGCGATCGTCGTCGTCGAAAACGTGGAGCGGCACATCCGCGAAGGCAGCACCCCGATCCAGGCCGCCCTGCTGGGCGCGCGCGAGCTCGTGGGGCCGATCATCGCGATGACCATCACCCTGGCCGCGGTGTACGTGCCGGTGGGCTTTCAGGGCGGCATCACCGGCGCCCTGTTTCGGGAATTTGCGTTCACGCTGGCGGGCGCCGTCTTCATCAGCGGCATCGTGGCGCTCACGCTGTCGCCCATGATGTCGTCGCGCCTGCTCAAGGCCGAGCGTACGCCGAGCCGAGCGCACCGCGTGATCGATGGCACCTTCGCTGCCGTGCAGCGCCGCTACAGCGCCTGGCTCGCGTTCTGCCTGCGCACGCGGCCGGCGGTGTACGCGGTCTGGATCGTGCTCTCCCTCGCTCTCATCCCGATGTATCTTTTTTCTCCCAAGGAGCTCGCACCGACGGAGGATCAGGGCGTCGCGTTCACCTCGATCGATGTGCCCGCCAACGCCACGTTGGAGCAGTTGACGCCGTTCACCAAGCAGGTGAACGACCTCTTCTCGTCAGTGCCGGAGTTCGAGCAGAGCTTTCAGATCACGTTTCCGACGGGCGGGTTTGGCGGCGCGCTGCTGAAGCCGTGGGGGGAGCGAGAACGCAGCATCTTTCCGATCCAGGCCGAGCTGAGCGGCAAGCTGGGGGCCATCGCGGGCATTCGTGCGCCGGTGTTCTTGCCGCCGGCGCTGCCCGCGGCCGGATTTTTGCCGGTCGAGTTCGTGGTCGCGGCCACCGCGAGCCACGAGGAGATCCTCGGCTTTGCCAATCAGCTCCAGCAGGCTGCGATGGAGAGCGGCGAGTTTATCTTTCCGCCGGCCACGGACGTGCGCATCGACCAGGCGATGAGCAACATCACGATCGATCGAGAGCGCGCCGCGTCCATGGGCCTGAACATGCAGCAGGTGGGTGCGGATCTGGCGTCGATGCTGGGGGGTAACTTCGTCAATCGCTTCAATCTCGACGGTCGAAGCTACAAGGTGATCCCGCAGATCGAACGAGCCAGCCGCCTGACGCCGGAACAGCTGCAGGTGATCCCGATCAGCGGCCCAGATGGCAGCATCTTGCCGCTGAATTCCATCGCCGTGCTCAACAATGGGGTGGAGCCTCGCACGTTGAATCGCTTCCAGCAGCTCAACTCCGTCAAGCTGTCGAGCGTGCCCGCACGCTCGCTGGACGGGGCCCTGCAGGTGCTGGAGAAGAAGGCCGCGGAGATTTTGCCGCCGGGATACCGCGTCGATTACGTGGGGGAATCACGCCAGCTGCGGCAGGAGGCCGGCAAGTTCCTGCCGGCGCTCGGGCTGGCGTTGGCGCTGATTTTTCTGACCCTGGCGGCGCAGTTCAACTCGTTCCGGGATCCGTTGGTGGTGCTTGCCGGTTCGGTGCCGCTCGCGCTGTTTGGCGCGTTGATCTTCACCTTCCTGAAGTTTTCGGGGCCCCCTGGTATGGGCTTCGCGCTGACCGACGGCTGGACCACGACGCTCAACATCTACTCCCAGGTCGGGCTCGTGACGCTGGTCGGGCTGATCGCCAAAAATGGCATCCTGATCGTGGAGTTTGCCAATGCGCAGCAGGCGCTCGGGCTAAGCAAGATCGAGGCGGTGCAGGTCGCGGCGCGGACGCGGCTACGGCCCATCCTGATGACGACGGTGGCCACCGTGGCCGGGCACTTCCCGTTGACGTTGGTCACGGGGGCGGGCGCCGTGGCGCGCAACTCGATCGGCATCGTGCTGGTGGGCGGGATGAGCATCGGCACGTTGTTCACGCTGTTCGTGGTGCCGTGCCTGTACGTGCTGATCGCAGCCGACCACGCGCACATCAAGAGGTTCGAGGAAGATCCCGAGTTGGATCAGACCAAGGACTTCCTGGCGGCCTAGCCCGAGCGGGCTGGCCTGCCCCTTTCCCGCCCAGCGCCTCCCGCTCAGCGCCCGTGTGCGACGTCGTCCAGCCAGGTGTCGATCAGTCGGCGCGCGATGCTCAGCTTGGGCGGCACGTCGGGCAAGCTGCCCGCCGAGAACCATTGCGCGTCGACGATCTCCTCGCCGTCGACCCGGATCTCTCCGCCCGCGTAGTCCGCAAAGAAGCCGACCATCAGGGAATGCGGGAAGGGCCAGGGTTGGCTGCCGAAGTAGCGGATGTTCTGTACGCGGACGCCGACCTCTTCGAACACTTCTCGCTCCAGCGTCTGTTCGAGCGATTCGCCCGGCTCCACGAAGCCCGCCAGGGTGCTGTACATGCCGGGCGCAAAGCGGGTCGAGCGGGCGAGCAGGGCCTCGTTGCCGCGCCGCACCAGCACGATGATGGCCGGGGCGACGCGCGGGTAGCTGACCAGCTCGCAGCTCGTGCAGCGCACGCAGCGTTCGGCCGCGTCGCGAGCCGTGGGCTGCCCGCAGCTGCCGCAATAGCGGTGCGTGGCCCCGAAGGTGGCGATCTGGACGGCGCGCCCCGCGACCGCAAAGCGTTCCTCCCCGAGCTCCGCGTACAGGGCGCGCAACCCGCGGATCTCCCAGGTCGGAGGTAGCTCCGCGGGCAATTGCGCGCTGGCCGCGTCGAGCGCCACGCAGTCTTCCCCGTCCAGGCGCCCGAGATAGTGGGCGAGGCCGAGCTGGAGCCGGAGCCGCTCCAGGTCTTCGCGCGTGGGCAACAGCGTGTCCGGCCCGTTCGCACGCACGAGCAGGCCGTTCTGCCGCACCACGAACCAGTGCGCACGCAGCGAGAAAGCGGCCGGGGCTACGACGGCAGGAATGAAGCGAGACATGGCGGCAGCTCCCATCAGATTCGAGGTGCGGAGCTGCGCTCGAGCACGCGCACGCCAAACGGAGGTAACTCGAGTGGCCCCGACACGTCTTCTGGGGAGCCGCTGGCGAGCCCTTCGGTGAGACTGCCTCCCAGGGTTTGCAGCGTACCCGAGCGCAGGATGGGCTCACAGCGCAGCGCCTCATCCACCATGTTGATGAACCAGGCGAAGCGGCGGCCATTCTCGTGCTCCAGCTCACCGCAGACCACGCGCGGATCGGGGACCTGAACGTCGGGGCTGACACCCGCCAGCTCTGCCAGCGCGGAGTACAGGCGCCACGTGGGCTCGGGATTGACGGCCATGGTCTGCGCGGCCATGTGCTCGAGCGGGTAGGTGCAGAGCACCAGCCGCCCTGTGCCGCAGGCGTATTCGAGCAAGGCCGGTCTGCCGTGGGCGTCGCGCGCGATGACGCTGGCGCCATTGGCTTCCACGGGCAAGAACGCGCGCGAGTTTTCCGTGCCGGCGACGCTGAACTCCAGCAGCGCGCCTTCCGGAATGGAGCCGAAGCGGCGCTCGAAACGCAAGCGGACGCGGTCGTCCTCGATGCGGTTGACCAGGCCGTAGCGCAGCAGCTTCTTCACGCCGAAGGTCTCGTCCAGATCCGGCCACCAGGGCCCGCGCTGGTTCTTGTGCACGCCGACGAAATAGGAAACATACACGGTGGCCCCGGCCCGCGCGCGCTCGCGCAACTGGCGCCAGGTCGGTGCGGTCAGCTGCTTCACGCTGGGCACGAGGTACAGCTGGGCGTCCTCGGGCAAGCCGGGGCCGAGCGCCGCCGGATCGAGCTCACCGGGGGCGAGCAGCAGCGGATCGGTGCTGCTGCGGCCGTACTGTGTGCCCCCCTTGGCCACGCCGCGCGCGAGCTCGGCCACGTGCGCCGGCTGCCAGAGCAAAGCGTCCGCCTCGCGCACGAGCTTGACCGGCAGGTCTGCCTCGCGCGCGGCGACGTAGGCCTGGCGCAGGCTATCGACGATGCTGAGCGCGTCGTCCACCGCGGTGAACGGGTACTGGTTCTCCAGATAGGACGGCACCAGCATGGCGATCCGTGTCTCGGGGCGCTGGCAATGGCCCAGATCGATGCGCTCTACCAGCTCGGCAAAGGCGCGCATCTCGAGCGCTGCCGGTTTGGGCCGACCGTGCTTGTCGATCAGCCCAAAATGCAGCTCGAAGGGATGGTGGCTGTAGGGCGCCTGCGTGTACAGGTCGTCGTAGTCGGTGTTGTTCCAGGCGATCCAGCCGGTGGCGCCGGCGAGCAAGGTGTGGTGGAGCAGCTGGCGGTAGTAGTGGGCAGCGTTTTCGTCGCTGGTGTAGTCGCTGGTGACGCCGAACTCTTCCATCACCACCGGCTGTTGGCCGAAGTCGAGCAGCTCACAGACGAAGGCCGCGCCGAGGTGTTGGCGCAGCTGGTCCGTCTCCATGCGGTAGACGTGTGGACCCAGGAAATCCACGATCTTGGCGATGTCGCGCACGCGGAAGCCGTTGTCGGTGCCGTTGATCTCGACACCCCAGGCGCCCTCCCCGATGCTCACGGGCTGGGTGCCGCCGCCAGCGCGCACCGCATCGATCAGGATTTGCGCCCAGGAGATCACCGACTCGGCGCGCAGCGCTCCGTTGCCGCGCGAACGCCAGTCCCCGTAGATGGGCACCTCGTTGGTGAGCAGCCAGCCCACGACGCTGGGGTGCCGTGCGAAGCGCGCGGTGAGCTCGCGCACGTACCAGGCCTGGCGAGCCACGAGCCAGACGTCCTCGAAGAGATCCCGGTTGCCGCGCCAGGCCGGGTCCCAGTTTTGCCCCGACATGTGGCCCACCAGAAACGTGGGGATGGAGCACATGCCGCGCTCCTGGTGCGCATTCAGGAAATCTCGGAATCGCTCGACCAGCTGCTCATCGAGGCGCTCGGGCGTGGGCATGAAGTCGGGCCAGTAGAAGAAGCTGCGGGTCAGCGTCATGCCGTGGGCCCGCATGGCGTCCAGCTCTTCGCGCACGACCCGCGGGTCGTAGTTGCGCCACATCAGCGGACCTCCGGTGCGCGACCAGAAGTTTACCCCGAGCCAGATTTGGGGCTTGCCGTCGATCAAGACCTTGCGATTGGGTCGCTGCACGCGGGCCCTCCTCGAATCCGGGAGCAGTACCGGGGCGCCTTGCCAGTGACAATCGATTTCAGCGCAGTTAGACTCACCGGGTTCGCAACGAGGCGGGCAGAACCCAGGCTGGGTAACACTTTCGCATGCGCCTGAACGAATACCCGTACCCATCGCGCCGGCGGGTCGTGCTCGCCCAGAACGGTGCCGTCGCGACCGCTCAGCCCCTGGCCGCGGCCGCCGGCCTCAGCGTGCTGCGCGCGGGCGGCAACGCCGTGGACGCCGCGATTGCCAGCGCCGTGGCGCTGACGGTGGTGGAGCCCACCTCCAACGGCATCGGTGGGGATGCGTTCGCCCTGGTCTGGCATCAGGGGGAGCTCAGCGCGCTCAACGGCTCCGGAGTGTGGCCGGCACGCGCGGACGCGCGAGCGCTGGTCGCTGCCGGGGCACGCGAGGTGCCCGAGCTGGGTTGGCCGAGTGTCACGGTGCCGGGCGCGCCGGCAGCCTGGCGCGATCTGCACCGGCGCTTCGGGCGCCTGCCGTTCGCAGAACTGCTCGCGCCGGCGCTCGAGTACGCCGAGCAGGGCTTTCCGGTCTCGCCCGTGACCGCGCACTACTGGCAGCTCGGGGCGCAGCGCTTTCTCGCCCATCGCGATCCGGCGCTCGCCGGTTGGGGGGAGGTGTTCGCGCCGCAGGGCAGTGTGCCGCAGACGGGCCAGGTGTTTCGCTCGCCCGGTCACGCCGCAGCACTGCGGCGGCTGGCACAGGCGGGTGCCGATGACTTTTACACTGGGCAGATCGCCGAAGCGCTGGTGGCCCGTTCGCGCGACACCGGCGGCTGGCTCGCCGCCGACGATCTCGCTGCCCATCAGAGCGAATGGGTGGAGCCGATCGACGCCACGTATCGCGGCTACCAGGTCTGGCAGGTGCCTCCCAACTGTCCAGGCATCACGACGCTGCTCGGCCTCAGCATTCTCGAGGGCTTTGATCTGGCGGCGACTCCGCATGCCAGTGCTGACAGCTGGCACCTGCAGATCGAGGCGCTCAAGCTCGCGTTCGAGGACGTGCAGGCGGGGCTAGCGGATCCGCGGCACGTCGACGTCCCCGTCGCGGACTGGCTCAGCCGCGCTCACGTCTCGGCGCGGCGCGCGGAGATCACCGAGCTCGCGCGTAGCCCTGGGCCGGGAAGCCTGTCCCGCGGCGGCACGGTGTATCTGTGCACGGCCGACCGGGACGGCATGATGGTCAGCTACATCCAGTCCAACTACATGGGCTTTGGCAGCGGCATCGTCGTGCCCCAGTTCGGAGTGGCGCTGCAAAATCGCGGGGCGTGTTTCACGCTGGAGCCCGATCACCCCAACTTTGCCCAGCCCGGCAAGCGCCCCCGTCACACCATCATGCCCGGCTTCATCACGCGCGATGGTGCGCCGATCGGTCCGTTTGGCGTCATGGGCGGGGAGATGCAGCCGCAGGGGCAGCTGCAGGTGGCCTCCAGCATGCTGGATCACGGGCTCAATCCGCAGGCAGCGCTCGACGCGCCGCGCTTTCGCCTGCTGGGCGGCACGGCCGTGGCGGTCGAACCCCAGGTGGCGGCGAACGTGGTGGAGGCGCTGCGCCGCCGCGGCCACCAGGTGCAAGTGGCGAGCGATCATGGCGGCTTCGGCCGTGGCCAGGTGATCTGGCGGCTCGACCACGGCGTGTACGCGGTCGCCACCGAGCCGCGCGCCGACGGCGGCGTGGCCGTGTGGTAGTGAAGCGGGTGCTGGAGCTCTCGGCGATTTCGCGTCGACGTCTTCAGAGTCAGGTCCCCAGTGCTCACCCGTCGGGCGCTGCGGTTGCGGCGGGTGTGGCTGGCGCGGCGCCAGCGGGGGTGGGTGCGGGGCCCTCGGTGGGGGGTGCCGGCGGCTTCGGCACTTGAAAGATGGCGATGCGAGCGAACTGTTGGGCGAGCTTTACTTTCGGTAGCCAGCTGTAGCCCAGCTTGGAGAAGTCATCATCCGTGCCCTTGAAACTACCCAGGATGATGTACTCCTGCCCGGCCTTGTTGGCCCGCCCCAGCAGTCCTCGCTGGAGCCAGCCTGGCGGGTTACTCGGACTCTGTACTGGCGCCGGCGCCAAGCGGACAGCCTCGAGCGCGTAGTACGGCCGTCCCTGGCTGACGTAGTCCTTGAAGGCCTTGCGGTAGGCACGATGGTAGAAGTCGTAGTTCTCGCGCCCATAGTCGAAGAAGTCTGCGAGCTCCATTTCCTTCTTCCAGTTTGCCGCCACGAGCCGGGCGCCACCGGCGACGGTGCCGTACTGAAAGATGCCGGTCAGCGGCGGAATGTTCTGGTGAATCCAGGCGCGGGCGAGCGTCCCGGAGGAGAGCGTGCGGCGTGCGAGATCGAGCTTGGCAACGACGGCGTACGCCGCGCAGCCCGACAGCGCGAGCGGCAGGACCAGACCGAGCCAGCCGCGAGCCCAGGCTCGGGAGCTCCGGGCCTCCGTAGACTGCGTGGTTCCGATCGGCGCTGGGGCATCCAACCCCATCCTGCAAAGCAGTAGCCCGACGGCGATGCCAATCACCACGCACAACGCCATGCTCGGAGCCACCAGATAGTAGCGGCGCATGGGGCGGCCCCAGAACGCCGTGACGTAGACGAGCGGGAACAGGGCGATCAGTCGCGCGCGCGCGTCACGCACGAACGGCATGGCCGCCACACTCAAGGCTGCCACGACCAGAAACGGCGTACCGAGCGGCAGCAGCGAATTAAAGACGCCGCGGTGTGTGCCTGGGGCGCTGGCCCCCGAATAATACGCCATCGCGTCGCGCTGAGCGGCCACGAATTTCGGCAAATTGAGCGAGGTCGGATTGCCGAGGCCTGCTGCGACCAGCGTAGCCAGGGCAGACCACCACATTCCGGGTCGGAGCAGGGTGCGAAGCGCGCGCCGCGCCAGGGCTTGCAGCTTCGGCTTCGGCGTCACGCTCGGAGCGGCGCTGGGCGAGCTGGGTCCGTCGCCAGCCTCAGCGGTCGCAAACCAGCTCGCGACCAAAAAACACGGCGCTACGAGCAAGCCGGGCATTGGCTTGGAGGCGATGCCCAAACCCGCGCACACCCCCGCGATCAACCAATACCGCGTCGAGCGCGACTCCAGCGTGAGCGTGAGTGCCAGCACGGCACCGAGCTGAAAAGCGCCTTGCAAGACATCGATGCGAACGGTTCCATCGGTGAGCGCATCTACGGTGGGCAGCGCGAGCAGGACAGCACTCGTCACGCCTGCGCTGCGACCAAACCGCGGAGCCAACCAGCGATAGCTGACGAGCGCGAGGAGGGCATAACCGGCGGCGCACGCCAGACGCGCGATCAGATATTGCTCGCCGCCATCGTAGAACACGCGCGCAGCGTACTCGAGCGGTGTCAGGCCTCGCAGCTGTGCCACCAGATGATACACGGCGGCGAGCAGATACATGGGCAACGGGCCGTATTCGAGCAGGTAGTAGCGCCACTCGCCCCCCATGAACGCCACCGCTTGCTGCACCACATCGTTCTCGTCCACCGAAGGCGAACTCAGATCGGTGTGCGCATTCAGAAAGCGCAGCCACAGTCCGAAGGCGCAAACCATGAACGCCACCACGGCCCATGGATGTACTCTTGGCCATCGCGTCGCGTGCCGTTGCTCGGACATTGCCGCGTGAGGTAAAGGCGCGACGCTGGGGAGTCCAGTGCATTTCGCCCTCCGCGCTCGCTTGGCCCCGACAGCGCGGCCGCCGCTTCGGCAAGGAGGTACATGGCGTGCGCCCGCCGAATTTATCGACAGCGCCCTGGTCTTGGTCTACACAAGAGCTGTGGGCCTGGAGACGACACCTCCCGCGTTCGTGTGTCCCCGGTGCCGCGCTCGGCTCCAGACGGCGGGGGATGGCCTGAGCTGCACGAGCTGTTCGCAGACCTACCAGAAAACCCTGGGGATTCCGGTATTTCATCCCGAGAGCACCGGCTCTGGCCAGAGCCTGGCCAGAGTGATGGAAGCCTACCCGGGTGCGAGCTGGCTGGAGCTCTTGCCGCTCCTGCACCCCAAGGGCAACGTTCCAGAGGGACGCGCCGAAGCTCAACGCTGGGCGGACAAACGCATCGATCGCCACAACCGATTCTACGAGATGTTCCAGCAGCGCTCACGGGAGGCGTGGCCAGAACCCGGCCGTCGCGTGGCCTGCGAGATCGGTTGTGGGCGAGGGGACGGGCTGGTGGCGCTGGCGCGGGATTTCGACCACGTGATCGGCATGGACGTTAGCTTGCCCTCCCTCGTGGGTGCTGCAAAGCTCGTGTCCGAGCGCGGGCTTTCCAACGTCACGCTGGTGCAGGCGTCTGCCCACGAATTGCCATTTCAGGATCGGGTCTTCGATTACGTTCAAGCCATCAACGTGATTGAACACGTGTTTCGACCCGAGCATTTCTTTGCCGAGATCAAGCGCGTGCTCGCCCCGAACGGCGTTTTCTGCGGGGACTCGCGCAATCGTTTTGACCTCTTTTTCCCTGAGCCGCACGTGAAGCTGATGTGGGTTGGCTTTTTGCCGCGCCGACTGATGGCCCCCTATGTGAGGTTGCGCAAAGGCCGGGGCTATCGAGGCGTACATCTGCTCTCGTATTTTGAGCTCCAGCGCGCGCTCACGCGCAACTTCGGCAGCGCGTACCGGATCGCGCTGCCCGACGTTGGCGTTTACTCTGCGAAGATACCCGCGTCGGCCGTGCGAGTCGTCGAAGCTCTGCACGGCGCGCGTGCCTTGGAACGCGCGGCCCTACCGTGCTTTCCTACTCACATCGTGCTCGCCCACGGTTGAGCCCCCGAGTGGAACCGGGGTACCGCCCCTCGCATACACTCCACTCGCCCCCAGTCCGCGAGGTCCCGCTGGTCCTTGCGCACCCGGCGCACCATCGCGGCCCGCTGCCCCTGGGGTTCCGGGCACGGCGTTCGCTGACGGCGCAGTCGCCAGTGCTGCCAACAGCGCCAGAGCGGCATGCCGCGCGCCTGTCTTGACCCGCCAGCGCACTCCTGGGGGCCGAGCAGCACATGGAAGAAACAGTAGAGCCGCGTGGCGAGGTGATGGCGTGCACTGTCTGGATCACCCCGGGGCAAAACATCAACGCAGCACTCAGTGCTGGTGCGAGTGGCCCTGGCTTGCCGCGCGCCGGTAGTGATCCGCGAGGATGTCTCGCCCCCAGTCCGCGTCGGCATCACGCCACACGGAGTGCACGTGATTGCCGCCCGAGTTGTCGAACTCGATCAGAAAGTGGGCACCTTGGATCCGGAAGTAATGAGGCTCACTACGCTCGGGGGAACTGCGCACGAGCGATCCCGCCCAGCCGAAGCGGATGGTGCTGAGCTGGCCGGCGCGTACGCGCGCCAGACGTGCCTCCAGGAGTTCGGGCTGCAGGTGCGCGGCAAAGGCCGTGATCAACTTCAAGAGTAGCGCCTGCTGCGCGGCCGAGAGCTCGTTCATCTGGATGCCGACCGGCGACAGCGGACTGAGCTGCCGAGCGCTCTTGGTCACGATGTCACCGTAGGGCTGGGCGCTGAACAACGCCGTGGCACGTTGCGCCGGCTCGAGCGCGGCCATCAACTGGCGAGCGAGATCCTCTTCCTCGCCCAGCACCCGTACGCCCTGGCGTGGCCCGCCGGGGATGTCGCGGGGTACCAGCGCTGGGTTCGCGCCCATGAACTGTGGCAGCGTGGAAACATAGCGATCGCCGAGCAGGCTGAAGTGCAGCGAGAGATGATGGCCTTCGATGCGCCAGCCCCAGGCGGCGGCGGGCTCGGGCAAGCCGAACAGGGCGATGGCGTAGTTGTGCGGGTCGCGTGCACGGCCGAAGGTCTCGAGCTCGCGCAGGGCAATTTCCAGCGCCATGATCGCGCGCACCTTATCGACGCCGGCGTCCGTCAGTGCGCTGCGCAACAGCTGGGTCGTGGCCTCGCGTTGCGCGGGGTTCATGTCTCGCCAGGCGATGCCGCTGCGGCTGCGCGGCACGTAGCTCCAGTCGCTGCGCGCCGTATCCGTGAACGGCTGCTCCAACTCGCGGCGCTGCCCGGCGGGGGTGGCTCCCCGCAGGCGTTGCGCGGCGGCGCTCGCCCCGGACGGCTCGGCGGCCCCCGCGTGTACGCTCGCCAGGGCGAGCGCGGACGCGCAGAGCAGTGCCCAGAGCCAGGCTCCCGCGGGCCCGGTGCCTGCGGCCCAGCCGTGGACTGCGAGACCCTGCGACAAGAGCTGTGCAATCATGGGGCGAGCCTATCCTGCCGGGGTTGCCCCGTGTGCTCCTTCTAGCGACACCGGTTGCGCTCGTGTATCCCTCCGCGCCTGTTTGCCGCATCTTTGAACCTCGACCCCGTTCGACCCATGAACCCGATCGTCCGCACCCTGTTTGTGGCCTGGCAAGAGCCGGAGTCGCGGCGCATCTTTCCGATCGCTCGGCTGACGCGCCGGCGCAGCGGCGAGTATGAGTTCGCGTACATCGAGGCGGTGCGAGCAGCACAAGCCCGAGGTTTCGTCGGTCTGCCCGGCCTCGAGGACATCGAACGCGTCCATGTCAGCGCGCAGCTGCCCGCCGTGTTCGAGAATCGTTCGGCCTCGCGGGGCCGTCACCGAAACAGCAGCGCCAGCAGCGCCCCCGGTACCGAGCCGGCAGGGCTCTCGGGTGAGGCGCTGGACGCCGCGCCGATCACGGTCTTCGTGCGCCGGGCGCCCGGCGCTGCGCCCGAGCGCCTGGAAGCGTTTTCAGCGCCCCTGCGCGGACCGCAGGGGCGCCGCTGGGGCGTCTTCGATGCGCGCGGCGTGGGCCGCGTTCCAGGCTCGGCAGAGGTGCTGCAGAGCGTGCAGCCTCACGAGCGAGTCACGCTGCGAGCCGAGCCAGGCAACCTGTACAACCCGCACGCGCTCCTGATCGTGCGCGCGGACCAGAGCGAGCTCGGATATGTCCCCGACTATCTCGCCAATGAGCTGGCGAGCGCGGGGGGCAGGCCCGAGCAGCTGGAGGTGGAGGTGCTGGGCGCGCAGCGCTTGACCTTTCCGCCCGCGGCGCCCGTGGTTCGGGTCACCTGCCGCTACTCGTGCAGCGCGGAGCTGGGGAGACTGCTGTTTGCGTCCGAGAGCTACCGGCCGGTGGCGGCCCGCGCCCAGCCATCGAGCAACTCGGCGGTGTGAGCGACGTCGCGCACCTGGATCACGTCCACCGGGCAATTGCCGCCGGGCCACGCCTGCACGAAATCGATCACCGCCGCGTCGTTCCCTCCCGGAAACAGCGCGTCCCCGACGTAGGTCACGTGCTGCATGCCCTCCGCGAGCAGCGTGCGCACGGCGTAACTTTTGTCCCGCCCGCGCACCACGAGATCGAACGAGGTTTGCCCCCCGAGCGTCAACTGCAGATCGTTGCCGGGCAAGGCTGCGTCCAGCGCCTGGCGCAGCACCGGCATCAGCCGAGCCCGGTACCCGCTCTGCGCGTCGAAGTTCACGAACTCATCGCGGCTGCGCCGCCCCGCCTCCGACAGCGCACCCCGCTGCCGGCCCGATGGAGCGACGTTGATCGCGGCGTTGCGGTCGATGATGCGGTCGCCGACGACGCCCACGCTGGCGGGCAGGGCAAAGGCGCGATCTTCCAGCAACCCCGCGAGCAGCGCGAGCAGCTGGTCAAAGGCGGCGTCCCCCAGGTGCGAGCGCAGCGAAAAGTCCTCTACCGTGGTCAGCTCGAGCTCGGCGGCGCAGCGACAACGGTAGCGGATGGCGCCGTTGCACAGAAAGGCGTCGAACTGTCCGCGGAAGCCCTGCGCGTGCAGCGGCTGAAAGAACTGGCTCATCAAGAGCTCGCGGTCACTGCCGGCAGCCAGCGCAAAGGGGCGCCCGAGCGCGCTCAGGCGCCGGGTCATGGCGGGCTCCAGAGCCTCGCGCGCCTTGGTCAGGGTATTGTCGACGTCGAAGACGACTGCGTTCTTCATGGACTCCGCGTGCAGTCTGACAGCTCTCGGCGCGGCAGCCCCAAAAATCTGCCACACTCGGCCTCGTGCCGTTGCCAGAAAACGTGCCGTCGCTACCCAGCGCGTTGCCGGGAGCCGCATGCCCGGCCCTGCGCCGTGCGCAGCTCAGAATAAGGAGGCGCGCGTGACTCGCGTCCGCCGGGCTCGCCTGGATACCTTGCTGGTCGAGCGCGGCCTGGTGCCAAGCCGAACCGTCGCCGTGGGCTGCATCCTGGCCGGGCGCGTCTTTTCCGGCGAGCAGCGCCTGGACAAGCCGGGGACCAGCCTGCCGCTGGACGCGCCGCTCAGTGTCCGGGAGCTCCCTCGTTATGTGTCGCGCGGCGGGGTGAAGCTGGAGGGGGCGCTCGGCGACCTCGGGGTCGTGGCCGCGGGCAAGGTCTGGCTCGACATCGGGGCGTCGACGGGGGGGTTCACCGATTGCCTGCTGCAGCACGGCGCCGAGCGCGTGTACGCGGTGGACGTGGGCCGTGGCCAGCTCGCAGAAAAGCTGCGCCAGGACGCCCGCGTGATCAGCCGCGAGGCGACCAACGCCCGGCACCTGCGGGCGGAGGACTTTCCAGAGCCGATCGCCGGGGTGGTGCTGGATGCGTCCTTCATCGGCCTCGCCAAGCTCTTGCCGGCGGTGCGCGCCGTGCTGCCGCCGGGAGGGGAACTGCTGGCGCTGATCAAGCCGCAGTTCGAGGCGGGCAAAGAGCTCGCGCACGAACACCGCGGAGTGATCCGCGATCCAGAAGTGCGAGCCAGCATCATCGGGGTCGCGCTCGCGGAACTACCGGAGCACGGCTTCGAGCTGCTCGGCAGCTGTGACTCTCGTCTGCCGGGCCCGAAGGGAAATCTGGAGCACTTCGTGCACGCCCGCAGCCGCGGGGCAGGCACTAGAGCGCCCATTACTCCAGAGTAGGCGTGGTCCAGGGCCGCCAGCGCGCCAGATCCGGCACGACGCGATCGCTGCGCATGATCTCGTTGTACACGGTGTCTAGCTCCTGCAGGAACGTGTCCACGAACCAGGCCAACTCCGCGCGCTGGCTCGCGGGGAATGCGCAGTGGTCATGATCGCCCACCTGCGAAGCCCCCATGAGGGCGGTCAGCCCGAGACTCTTCCAGATCTCGCTGGCCACCACGGAATCCGTGTAGCTGCTCTCACTGCCGAGCCAGATCTGCGTCGAATTGTCGATCACGAACAGCGCGCGCGGCGCGACCAGACCGAGCACCATGTGGTGGTCGTAGGGCAAGCGATTCTCGGCATTGTTGAACTGGCTGAAGGATTCCCGGAACCAGGGCTGCTCGCCCTGCGCGTCCACCAGCAGCTGCACGCGGCCGTTGTTGGGCGTGGCAGCAGGATTGGCTGCCAGCGCCGCGTCGTTTTGCATGCGCGAGATGCGCCACGCCGCCGAGCCGCCGGCGCCGGATTCCTGCGGGATGGTGAGCGTGATGCGCTCATCGAAGGCGCCGACCACGAGCGCGCCCTTGCCGTTGCGCGAACAGCCCGTGACCGCGAGGTGTTTGGTGTCGATGTTCGCCTCCGGCGTGGTCTCCAGCGCGTCGATGATGCGGCTGACGCCCCAGGCCCACGCCATCATCGAGCCAGCGCCGTGGTTGGCGCCGTACAGCTCGTAGAACTTGCCCTGGCCGCGCGTGCTCGGCATGCCCTGCATGTTGCCCTGCGCGCCCATCTCGCCGTTGTTGAAGACGATCGTGGCGATGCCGCGCTCGGCGAAGACGGTGGCATCGAGCGAGTTACCGCCGATCGCGATCAAGGCCGGGCGAGGACCGGCGGGGGCATTGGCAGGGCGGGTGATGTTGACGCTAAAGTCGATGGTCTTGCCCTCTTCGCCCGTCGTAATCGACAGCACGTCGTTCGCAAACGCGCCGGTGACGATGCTCGGCCGCGCCGGCTTCGGCCCGAGCTCGTACTCTTGCACCTGCGCGCTGATCTCGGCGCGCCGGCACGTCCACTGGTCTTTGCGCGTGATGCGCGTGCCGTCCACCGACACGAACGGATCGGGCAGCGGCTCGTTTGCGCTCAGGGCGGCGGCGCCCGGCATGCTCGCCGGCACCGGACAGGCTCCGCCACTATTTTCGGCCGTGGCGTTCCCGGTCACGACCGCAGGCGGCTCGGCGGTCTGCATGTCGTCGCTGTCGGCGGGCAGGATGTCGCGCGGAGCGTTGACTCGGCCCGCGCTCGGATCTCCCGGCTCCACGCCTCCGATGGGTCCACACCCGACCATCGCGACGAGAACGCTGCTGGAAAGAAGAAAGGTCCGAATGGCTGCCATGGCTGAGGCTCCTCGCTGAAGACCGACTCGTGGCGGGCCCCGCCGGCGACACCACGTTCGCCCGACTGGAACCGATTCCGGACGTCAGCTTTCAGCATTAAATCCCATTTGGCGAGCCTGGCGCAAGCCCGGCCGGGGCCCCCGCGCGCGGTGCGGCGCCCAGCGTTCGGATTTGAACGCGGGCACCCCGGAGCGGGGGCTCCGCGCGGTGTTTCACCGCCTGAATGGACGCGGCGGGGAGCGCCTTGCCTCGAGCGCCGCCTGGCTCGGCGCAAGGTCGTCCAGCCAGTCCGAGGCGCCCGCCCGCTCCCTGCCGAGAAGCAGCAAGCCGTGACAAACGCCTCTTGCGAGCCAGGGCGACCCAGCACTAGGGAGCCATTCGCCGAAAGCCAATCTCGAGAAATGACCACGCACTCGCCGGCGCGAGAGGAGCATCGTGAGGCTGCGACAATCAGGCGCCGAGGGCGTCTTCGTAAACATGAAGCGGCCGCATGCCGAGGGGGCTGCCCAAGGAGTGCATGTGCGCAGGGGAGCACAGTGTCGCTGGACACGGTGTCGCTGGACACGGTGTCGCTGGACGCGGTGTCGCTGGACGCGGTGTCGCTGGACGCAGTCTCGCCGGACGCAGTGTTGTTGGACACAGCATCGCTGGACACAGGGTGGCTCGAGGCCGGGCGCGGACGGATCCCTTGGCTAAGACCAGTGCCGGTTTGGTCATGGTGGACGAGCGGCAGCGCGTCCTGTTGGTGCACCCGGGAGGGCCCTACTTTCAGCGCCGCGACATCGGCGTGTGGAGCATCCCGAAGGGCCTGTGCGAGCCCGGCGAGCCACTGGAGGCAGCGGCGCGGCGTGAGTTCAAGGAGGAGCTGGGCTTTGACCCGCCGCCGGGGGAGCTGTTTGCGCTGGGCTCGGTGAAGCAGAGCAGCGGCAAGACGGTGCACGCCTGGGCGTTCGCGGGTGGCTGGGACCCGTCGGGGCTGCGCAGCGTGATGTTCGAGCTCGAATGGCCGCCGGCGTCTGGTCAGCTGCAAGTCTTTCCGGAGGTCGATCGCGCCGAGTTTTTCGACGCGCGCGTGGCCCAGGAAAAGATCATCGCGGCGCAGCGGCCGTTCATCGCCCGCGCGCTCGCCTGGGCGCGGGGCGAAGCGCTGCCCTACCTCTAGTCGTCGTCGTCGTTGCTTCTGCCCCAGCCGAGCCCGAGCGACAACAGCAGGTTCGGCGCGTAGGTGTGGTCCTTGATATTTGCGCCGGTGGTCTCGTCGAAGTACGTGCGAGACAGTTGGAACATCGGCAAGGTCGACTCCAGCTGGATCAACATGCGAATGGTGCTAGCTCGAAACAGCTCATAGCCGAGCGTGGCTTTGCCTTGCAGGCCGCCGCCGGTAAAATCGCCGCCCGTTTCGGCGGGGATCGTGTGGCTACCCAGGCTGAGACCGGCGCCGACGTACAAGGTGTGGTTGGCGGAGGGAGCGAAGAAGTAGTCAAAACCGATCTCCACCCAGCCCGCGCTCAGGCCCTCAAACTCGCTGGAGTTCTGGTACATCAGGAGATTGAGAAAGCCGAGATCGATGCCGAAGCGATCGAGCTCCCAGCGCCGGCCGAAGCCAACGTGAGGCCCGGAGTGGAAGCCATCGGCGCTGGTCGCGCCGTAGCCGAGCTTGGCGTACCAGATCGCGTCCGCGTTCACGCGCCGTTGCTCCTCCTGGTTCGAGGTCACGTTCTTGCGATCGACGGCAGAGCTGTCGTTGGTCGCCGCGGCGCCGGTGAGCAACGAACGCGCCATCTGGCTGTAGCTGGCGGGCAGGTCTTCGACCTTGTTCAGGCGCTCTTTGCGCGTGCCGCGCGGAGCCTGCACGGTCACCGTCACGCTTCTGCCCAAGACCACGTGATAGATGGTCCAGGTTTCGGTGCAGCCCTCCCGCGCCACTTCCTGGTGCTCTTCGGTCAGCGCATCCTCAAATAACGTGCGCACCGATGTGCGCTGCGCCTCAGTCAGGGTGTCGCGCTGCTCGTCGACGACGACGCAGATCGCAGCGCGCGCCGCGAGCGGCCACACGAGGCAGGACAGCCCCGCTACAGCAGCCGCGCCGAGTTGGGGATAAAATTTGGTCATCCGATGCCCCTGCTCTTGAGTGCCATGACGAGTCCGTTCTTGTCGACGGCCTTGGCCGTCGCCTCTTCGAGGGTGACTTGCTTGCTGAACACGAGATCGCAGAGTGCCTCGTTCATCAACTTCATGCCCGCGTTCTTGGCGGTCTGCATGATGGATGGGATCTGAAAGGTCTTGCCCTCGCGGATCAGGTTGGAGACCGCGGCGTTCACGAGCAGGATTTCGAGAGCGGCGACGCGGCCCCCGCCGATCTTCTTGCACAGCGTCTGGCTGACCACGCCCTTGAGAGATTCGCTGAGCATCACGCGGATCTGCTCCTGCTGATCCGGCGGGTACTGGTCGATGATGCGATCGATCGTGGAATATGCGGTCGTGGTGTGGAGCGTGCCGAAGACCAGATGCCCGGTCTCCGCCGTCTCGATCGCGATGGCGATCGTCTCCAGATCGCGCATTTCGCCGACCAGCACGACGTCGGGGTCTTCGCGCAGCGCCGCCCGCAGCGCGCGCTTGAAGGAGCGCGTGTGGGGGCCGATTTCACGCTGATTGATCAAGCACTGCTTGTTGTTGTGCACGAACTCGATCGGGTCTTCGATGGTGATGATGTGGCCGCTGCGCGTGCGGTTGATGAGATCGATCATCGCGCACAAGGTCGTGGATTTGCCGCTGCCCGTGGGCCCCGTGACGAGCACCAGCCCCTTGTGCAGGTGGCACAGATCGGTAATGGCGGTCGAGAGCCCGAGCTTCTCGGCGGGGATGATCTCTGCGGGGATAGTGCGGAAGACCGCGCCCACGCCGTGCCGATCGCGAAACAGGTTGGCGCGGAAGCGGGCGAGCCCCTCGATCGCGTAGGCAAAGTCGGTGTCGTTTTCCTGCTCGAACTGCGCGCGGTTGGTCTCCGGGATGATCGGGTCGAGCAGCGCCAGGAGCTGCGCGGCGTTCATCGGGCTCTCGCCGCTGAGCCGCACCATGTCTCCGTCCTTGCGGATCATCGCCGTCTCGTTGGAGCTCAGGTGCAGGTCGGAGGCTTTCTCGCCCACCAGGCGATGAAACAAGCGGTCGATCGGGCGCCCGCTGTCCTTGAAGCTCTGCGGGTGGGGTGTGGCCACGCGCGGCGCCGGCGCGGCCACCGGCAGCACCGCGTGCCCATTGCCTGCGTGCCCATTGCCCGCGTGCCCATTGCTCGCGGGAGCGCCGTGCGCCACCGGCGCCTTGATCGGGGGGCTGCCGCCGCCTTTGACTCCCACGGCCAGGCGAGGAGGGGCGCCCACCGTGTTCGGGATGAGCTCGAGCTCCATGCTCGGCGGGGACGGGGGCCTCTCGCTGATCGGCGTGACCTCGACCGAGGTCTCTCCGCCCCAGTCCAGCACCAAGACTTCGACCCGCTTGTCTCCCGGGGCGAGGTAGACGAACTTGGCCTGGCCGGCGCCCTTCAGCTCCGCCTGGGCTTCGCTCGGTGTGATCTCGGCGACCAGGCGGCGCACCTGCACCGCCGTCGGCCGCTGATCCATCAGGGGGGCAGAGCGCCCTTCCACGAGCAGCGTCGGGGGCTTGCCCGCGACCAGCGACAGCGCGCTGGCCTCACGGGCAAACAGGCTTTGAATGAACTTGTCCAGCTGAGCGATGACGTCACCTTCGGCGAGGTAGACCCAGGACGATGCGTTGCCTGTAGGTCCCTCACACGAGAGGGACGACCGTCGCTCAGCCAGGTTTAGCGGCCAGCTCCAAGCAGTGCCGGCGCGGTGCAGTTTGTGAGTGCGCGCGAGCAGGGGCAAGTGCGAGCGTCGAGCCGGATGTGCGCGCTATGCCGGCGCGTGCCCCATCCAGTCCGGGAACGGATCGTCCAGCTTGGCCCACGCCTCGGGGCCCCCCGCTTGCTCTTTCTTGCTGAGCAGCGCCGCATCGAGCTTGGCGCGCAGTGTGCTTTCGTCCAGCTCGACGCCGATGAAGGCGAGCTCTTGCCGGCGATCCCCCCAGGGCTCCTGCCAGTCCTCGCGGATCTGTTCGCAGTCTTCCGGATCCTCGGGCCACTCGGATTCCGGCAAGGCCGCGTACCAGGGCCCGGTGCCTTCACACATCGCCGAGCCGCCCGCGTGCGACCAGAGGCCGGACACGTCCATGCGCGACGCGAGCCAGAAGAAGCCCTTGGAACGCAGCACGCCGTCCCAGGTGTCGGCGTCGGCCAACAGATCCCAGAAGCGCTGCGGATGAAACGGCACGCGCGCTCGATACACGAAGCTCTGCAGGCCGTGCTTTTCGTCGGCGGGGGCCGGCTCCCCGCGCAGCGCCGCCAGCCAACCCGGGGCCTGCTCCGCTTCTTCGAAGTCGAACAGCTGCGTGTCGAGCACGGCATCCGGGGCCACTTCACCGTGGCTGGCGCGCACGATGCGGGCCTCGGGGTTGAGCTGGCGCAGCAACGCTTCGATGCGCTCGCCGTCCTCCCGGCTGACGCGGTCGAGCTTGGAGAGCACGAGCACATTGGCGAACTCGATTTGTTCCACCAACAGATCGGATACCGAGCGCTCGTCGTCCTCGTCCACGGCGATGCCGCGCGCCTGGAGATTGGTCTCGCTCTGCCAGTCGTCGAGGAAGGTCTCCGTGTTCACCACGGTGACCAGGGTGTCGAGCCGCGCCACGTCGAGCAGGCTCTCTCCGCGTTCGTCCTCGAAGGTGAACATCTCCGCGACGGGCAGCGGCTCGGCGACGCCCCCGGACTCGATCAACAGGTAATCGTATTTGCCTTCGGCCGCGAGCTGGCGCACCGCTACGAGCAGGTCTTCCCGCAGGCTGCAACAGATGCAGCCGCGTGGCATCTCGATCAGCCGCTCTTGCTCGGGGGCGGGCGCCGCCTGGGCGTGCACCGCCGGCATGCTGCCGCTGCGCGCTGGGGCGATGCGGGTGGTGCTAGGCGCGGCATCAGGGTCGCCCGCGTTCGGGACGATGCGATCGTTCACGATCACCGCCACCCTGCGCGCGCCGGTGTGGGCGAGCAAATGTTTCAGGAGGCTGCTCTTGCCTGCGCCGACGAAGCCGGAAATGACGGTCACGGGCAAAAGGGCGGGAACGTTGGGCATGACGCTCGCCCCTTGCAACAAAGCGCGGGCAGCGTCAAGTCGCGTCCCCTCCTCGAGGGATCAGGAGGGCGAGGCCTCGCGCAGCTCCAGCCCGGCGATCCGGGCCTTGACGCTGCGGCCTTTGACGCCTGCTTCACTCAGCCGCAGGCACGCCTGCTCGGCGCTGCCCGCAGCGATCGCGACGTACGCGGAGCTGTCATCGATCTGAATCATTCCCACATCGCTGGCAGGAATGCCGCTGCCCGGAATGCCGCCGTCGGCGGTCAGCGCGCCCAGAATGTCGCCCGGCCGTAACTTCTTGTTCTTGCCGGCGGACAGGATCAGCGTGACCCGAGGCGGCCGAGGCGGGGCGGGCAGCCGCCCATGGCCGGCCGGCAGCTGCTCAAAAGTCACTGCTTGCCGCTGCGCGCGCTCGATCGCACCGAGCGCATAGCCGTCCGCCTCCGACACGAAGCTGACCACGAGCCCACCGCGCCCCAGGCGCCCGGTGCGGCCCTGGCGGTGCAGATGTTGGATCGGATCGCGCGACAGGCCGAGGTTGACCACCACCGGCAGCTCCGGAATGTCCCAGCCCCGGGCCGCGACGTCGGTGGCCGCCAGCACCGAGCAGCTGCCATTGGCAAACAACCGCATCACGTGTTGTCGCTCGCGCTGCGCCAGATCTCCGTGGATGGCCGCAGCCGCCCAGCCGTTCGCGCGCAGAGCCTGGCTCACCTCCGCGCATTCGACTTTGGTGTTACAGAAGACGAGCGCCGACTCCGGCCTCTCCGCACTCAGCCAGCGCACGAGCGAGGGGACCCGTTCCCGCTCGGACACCCGGAAAAATCGCTGCTCCACTCTGCCCGGCTGCCCAGTGCCCGGCTGCCCCGCCTGACCCGGCGCCGAGGCCTGGGCCAGCTCCGCCGCCGAGCTCTCGACGAGGATGCGCTCGGCCTGGTCCTGGTAGCGGCGGCTCAGCTCCGTGATCGTGTCGCGGTAGGTCGCCGAAAACAGCAGCGTCTGCCGCGCTGCCGGCACGTGCTGGAGCACGCGCGCGATCTGCGGCTCGAAACCCATGTCGAGCATGCGGTCCGCCTCGTCCAGCACGAGCACGTGGAGCTGGGCAAAGCCGACGCTGCCTTTGCGCAGGTGCTCCTCGATGCGGCCGGGCGTGCCGACCACGACGTGCGCGCCCTGCTTCAACGAGGCTCGCTGCGGGGCGAACGGTACGCCTCCGCACAAGGTCAAGACCTTCACGTTCGGCGTGCGGCTGGCCAGGCGCCGCAGCTCCGTGCTCACCTGCTCGCAGAGCTCGCGCGTGGGGCACAGACAGAGCGCCTGCACGTCCAGCCGGCTCTCCAGCTTGGCCAGCATACCGAGCCCGAACGCCAGCGTCTTGCCGCTGCCCGTGTCCGCTTGCACCAGCACGTCCCGCCCCGCCAAAATGGCGGGCAGGGTACGCTCCTGCACCGGCAACATGCCGGCAAAGCCCAGAGCCTCGAGGGCCTCGAGCAACGCGCTCGGCAGCGGCAGATTGGAGAAGGCGGTGAGCGGCATGCGCGCCACGTACTCCGATTTGGCGGCCCCTGCACGCGTATCGGACGTATAGGCCGGGCCCATCGCGCTGGTGATCAGGCGGCCGCGCTGTTCACGCGCGCAGCCTCGCGAACATCCCCGCCGTCATCCCCGCCGTGCAAGGCTGCGCGCTTCCGCACCCAACCAGCCCGCGTCGAAGGCCTGACCCGGCTGGTCCAGATCGACCACAACCGGCGCGTGATCCGAAGGGATGGGCTTGCCCTTGCGCGCCTCCCGGTCGATCTCCGACCAGAGCAGGCGCTCGGCGAGTGGGCGCGTGAGCAGCAGGTGATCGATGCGCATGCCCAGGTTTTTGTGAAAACCGCCGCCCCGATAATCCCACCAGCTGTAGCGCTGGGGCTCCGCGTGGCGCGAGCGATAGGCATCGACCATGCCCCAGCTCTCGAGCGCAGCAAAGGCCGCGCGTTCTTCCGGCGAAACGTGTGTTCCACCGTGGCACGCCGCGGGATTCCAGACGTCGATGTCCGCCGGCGCCACGTTGAAGTCGCCACCGATCAGCAGCGCTTCGTCCGGCTGACGCGTTTCTCGCAACCAGCGCGCGAGCCGCTCGAACCAGACCAACTTGCCCTGGTAGAAGATCGTGCCCAGCGAGCGGCCGTTGGGCGCGTAGACGCTGACCACGCGCACGCCGCCGCAGACGGCCGAGATCATCCGCGCTTCACTCAGCGGATGGTCGTCCCCGACCTCGGGCGTGGGATCGCTGACCGGTGGTGGTGCGTCTCCAAAGTTCTTCTCCACCTCGCTGATGCCCACGCGGCTGGCGATGGCGACGCCGTTCCAGCGGCCCTGCCCGTGGTGCGCGAGCTCGTAGCCGCGGCGCAGGAACTCATCGCTCGGCACGGCCGCGTCCGCGAGCTTGGTTTCCTGGATCAAGAGCACGTCGGGCTGCGCTCGATCGAGCCACCAGCCGACTTTTTCGAGCCGCGCTTTGAGCGAGTTTACGTTCCAGGTCGCGATGCGCATCGTGGGGGGCGCAGCCTAACAATAATTTCGTCTGCCGCCCCGAGCTGCCGGACGGAGTCGTGGGGAGGAGGCCCGGCCCCCGGCATCCTCGGCCCGATCCGTTCCCACGGTAATATGATGTGGCTCTCGTCGCGCCGTATCGCGCCGCACGGGCCTCCCCAAGCGCCGCCGGGGGCGCCATGAAACAGCCGGGCAATCGCGCCCGCGTAACAGCGATTCATCGAGAATTTTCGCGCGCCTCGCGCCCGCACCCGGAGCCTGAAATTCGTTAGCGACTTTGTACACGGGCCACTAGTATCCGCGCCGCCGCGGGCAGAGCCCGCTCATGAACCAGCGGGCGGAGCCCGCCAGTGACTCTAGGGCAGAGCCCGCCAGTGACTCTAGGGCAGCGCCCGCCTCTTGAAACGGAATCGCATGGACGTCTCCGAGATCCAAACCATCGAACATCAAGTGCTCGTGATCGGCGCCGGCGGCGCTGGGTTGCGCGCCGCCATCGAGTGCAGCGCGCTGGGCCTGAGCACGGGGGTCATCTCCAAGAGCTTGCTCGGCAAGGCGCACACCGTGATGGCCGAGGGCGGTATGGCCGCGGCGCTCGGGCACGTGAACGCGAAGGACAGCTGGAAGGTGCACTTCCGCGACACCATGCGCGGCGGCAAATTCCTCAACGTGTGGCGCATGGCGGAGCTGCACGCCAAGCACGCTCCGGCGCGCGTGCGCGAGCTGGAGGAGTGGGGCGCGGTGTTCGACCGCACTCCCGATGGTCTGATCAATCAGCGCAACTTCGGCGGCCACCGCCATCCGCGCCTGGCGCACACGGGCGACCGTACCGGGCTCGAGCTGATCCGGACTTTGCAGGATCACGGCGTGCACCAGGGCATCGACTTTCACATGGAGTGCGCGGCGCTCTCGCTGTTGAAAGATGGCGATCGCATCGCGGGCGTGTGCGGCTACTGGCGGGACACCGGGCGGTTCGTGGTGTTCCGCGCGCCGGCCGTGATTTTGGCCACGGGCGGCGCCGGCAAGGCCTGGAAGGTGACGAGCAATTCCTGGGAGTACACCGGGGATGGCTACGCCATGGCGTATGAGGCGGGCGCGGAGCTGATGGACATCGAGTTCACGCAGTTTCACCCCACCGGCATGGTCTGGCCGCCGTCCGTGCGCGGCACGCTGGTGACGGAGGGTGTGCGCGGTGAAGGCGGCATCCTGCGCAACAGCGAAGGCAAGCGCTTCATGTTCAACTACATCCCGCCGAAGTTTGCGGCGGAGACGGCGGACACGGAGGCCGAGGCCGCGGCCTGGCTGACCGGCAAAGAGGGCGCGCGCCGCCCGCCGGAGTTGCTCACGCGCGACGTGGTGGCCCGATCGATCAAGGCCGAGGTGGACGCAGGGCGCGGCTCGCCGAACGGCGGCGTGTTCCTCGACATCTCCACGCAACGCCCCGCGGACTTCATCAAGCGCAAGCTGCCGTCGATGTACCACCAGTTCAAAGAGCTGGCGGAGGTCGACATCACCAAGGAGCCGATGCAGGTGGGCCCCACGCTGCACTACTTCATGGGCGGCGTGCGCGTGGACGCGGAGACGCAGATGACGCGCGTGCCGGGACTGTTTGCCTGCGGTGAGGCCGGCGCGGGCATGCACGGCGCCAATCGCCTGGGTGGTAACTCGCTCTCCGATCTGATCGTCTTCGGCAAGCTCGCCGGCACCGGCGCCAAGAAGTACATCGACAGCCTGAAGGGCACGCCGCGCGCAGACGACGAGCAGATCAAGGCGGCCTTCCGCGCGGCCACTGCTCCCTTGCACCGCGAGTCGGGAGAAAACCCGTACGTCGTGCATGAGGATCTGACCAAGACCATGGGTCAGTGCGTCGGCATCGTGCGCACCAAGCAGGAGCTGGAGCGCGGCATCGAAGAGCTGCAGGGCCTGAAGAAGCGGGTGGCCGGCGTCAAGGCGGACGGCGCCAGCCAGTACAACCCGGGCTGGCACGAGGCGCTCTCCCTGCATTCACTGCTCATCACCAGCGAGGCTGTGGCCCTGGCGGCGCACATGCGTGAGGAAAGCCGGGGCGCGCACACCCGCATCGACTTTGAGAACGAGCGCCCGGAGTGGCTCAAGTACAACATCGTGATCACCAAAGGGCAGGATGGCCGCCCGCGCGTCGAAAAGGTGGAAAGGAAGCCGCCGCCCGACTATCTCAGGGAAATTGCTGACGCGAACATCGATGATCTCGAAGCCGGCAAGATTGGCGCCGGCGCACCGGAAGACTGAACGCTGCCCCTCCTGAGATAGCCACCTCGAGACAAGAGCCAAGAGAGCAGCTGAGAACGAACGATATGGCAAACCGTACATTCAAAGTTTGGCGGGGCGACGCACAGGGCGGCAGCTTTCAGAGCTACGACACCGATGTCACCGAAGGCATGGTCGTGCTCGACGTGCTGCATGCCCTGCAGGCCAGCCAAACGCCGGATCTCGCGGTGCGCTGGAACTGCAAGGCCGGCAAGTGCGGCTCCTGCAGCATGGAGATCAACGGCAAGCCCAAGCTGGCGTGCATGACCCGCATGAACAGCTTGCCGCCGGACCAGCCCGTCACGGTGCAACCGCTCAAAACCTTTCCGATCATCCGGGATCTGGTCACGGACGTGTCCTGGAACTACCGGCAGAACAAGCGCATCGCCCCCTTCAAGCCGGTGGCGCCGGGACCCGATGGCAAGCGCCGCATGTACCAGGAGGACGCGGATCGCCCGCAAGAGTTCCGCAAATGCATCGAGTGCTTCCTGTGCCAGGACGTGTGCCACGTCTTGCGTGACCGCGACGGCCAGGACAAATTCGTGGGCCCGCGCTTCATGATCCGCGTCGCCGGTCTGGAGATGAACCCGCTCGACGCCGAAGACCGCATCCCCGAGCTGAAGGAGCACTTCGGCTCCGGCATGTGCAACATCACGCGTTGTTGCACCGAGGTGTGCCCCGAGCACATCAACATCACCGACAACGGCATCATCCCGATGAAGGAGCGCGTGGTCGACCGTTACTACGACCCGGTGCTGGCCGTGGGTCGCCTGCTGACGGGCAAAAAGCTGCGCACCGTGGCGAAGCCCGAGCGCTGAGCTCGCTAGAAGTCGACGCCCCCGCCGACGTTGAGTGCAATTTCATGCACCGTCACGGGGGCGGCAGCGGGCTGCTGGGCGAACCCGATACCGTCGGAGATGAGCCGGACACCCTGCACGTCGCCCCAGCCGTAGGCGTAGCGGACGCCGAGCGTCGTGGAGAACGTCAGCTCCCGTTTCTGCTCATCGGCGGTGTGTTGACTCTCCAACTCGACACCGAGGGCGACGCCCGCAAACTGAGTCTGAAACTCCTTTCGGCCGCTCAGGTCGGTGAACACTCCGCCGCCCAGGGTCAGCCCCGGGCGCACGGCGTGCAACGCGCCCACCCGAGCGTTGGCCACCCAGGTCCGGTCGTAGAACGTGGCGTCCGGTAGCTCTTCCGGGAGCGAAATCGGAGTGGACACGTCCCCATCCACGAGCAGTTGCGTTTCACCGAGCTGATAGGCAACCCCCGCCCGCAGCCGCGCCGGGGTCGTAAAATCCCACACGCCGACGACCCCCTGCTGCCCGCTGAGCGCGAAGGGGCTCAGACCCAGGCCCGGGCCCGCCGCGCCTACGGCCACGGTACTGCCCACGTCGCTCCAGCCCGTGAAGATGGGGCTCTGTAGCGAGATGCCCATCACCCAGTCGGCAGCGAACTCCCACTGTACGCCCAGCGTCATCCGCAGCCCGTAGTCCCCCTCCGTGGTATAATCGGAACCGGTGTAGAAGGGTTGGTCGACAGCGCCCGACGTGCCCGCCGCGACCTGCGTGAAATCCCGGCGCGACAGATAGATCCCCGCCAGCGTGGCGCCGATGCGCAGTTTCGATCCGAGGCGCCGGGCGATCGCCAGCGAGTAGTCGTACTCGTTGAGGATGGTGGTGACGGTGGCGCCGACGGTCTGAGTGAGGTTGGTGACGCCCGTGCGCAGCTCGAAATCATTGGTGCGCGGGATGAACAGCCCGAACGAGACCACCGTGTCCTCGTTCAATTCGCGCGTATAGGACAAGACGCTAGGGACCAGGACCCAATCGGTCACCTTGGCGTCCGCGGAGCTGCCATCTGGCAAGACGAGTAGTGACTTGGTCTTGTAGACGTTGAGGCCGTACGCGCTGCCGGTGACGTCCAGCTGATTGCGCTGAGCATGGCCGAGCCCCGCCGGATTGAACCACGCGCTCGCCCCGTCCGAGACGATGGCGGTCACGGCGCCGCCCGTCAGCATGGCCTGATTGCCGAGCAGCACCGCGTCGTCGTTGCCGGCGCGGGCGGCGCGGGGGACGAGCGCTGCCAGGGCAACACCCGCTGCCAGGGTGCTGGCTGCCCGGGTGAGGGTCGCACCGATGCAACGCATGCCGGCAGCCTGCCCAGAGTGAGGCTAGCCTGTCAATGCCTCATGCCGCCCGGCGCTCCCTCCCGTCTACCACGAGGCACGGATCGTTCGGCGCACCGAGCTCCCAGTGGATCTGGCGCGCGCTGCCCGCCGCGCGAATATGCCCAGCGTGAATGCCAAATAGATGGCACCACGTGCACACGGCTGCCACGTTGCCGTCTTCGTCCCCGCCGCCCGCCGAGCGAAACTTCAGGTGATGGGGCGTGACGTCCTGCCGGCTGCACACCGGGCTCGTGCATCGATAGCGATCGCGAACGTAGACTTGCCCGTAGGCGACGTCCCTGCCCAACAGGTGCTGCCAGCCCCTCCACAGCGACAGGCACAGGAACTTCAGCCAGCTCATGCCCCGTGGCAGCCAGCGGCGCGCCTGCGCCTCGAGCCCGCGCCACCAGGCGCGGGTGGAGCGCGACACGCGGAGCCGCAGCTCCACACGCCCGGCCGCGGCGACATCTCGCGATGCTCGCGCCCTCCCGGCTGACATGGCCGCAGACATCTGGACGCCGCCCTCGAGCCACTGGCTCAGGCTCTGCAGCATGGCCCGCCAGGCGTGGTGCGGTGCGGCGGCCGCCTCATCGACCCCGGTGTCGACACTTGCGGCTCCGGACACGACTGCGCTCGACACGGCCGCGCTCGACACGGCGGGCGGCGTCTCGGCAGGCAGCGGGCCCGTCCGAGGCGCCGCCGCACGCCGGCCACAGCAAGCGCTCCCGCGGACGACCGCGCGCTCCAACTCGTGAAAGAGCTCGATCTCCTCGTCCGCCGGCGGAGGGCAATCCACTTGCCCGGACAGACGTACCGCCGTGAGTGCCGCGGCCACCTCTTCCCGGAGGTGTTTGAGCGTCCGCTGCCGTGCGCGCTGGACCCACGCTCCCTGCGTCAGCGGAGTAGCGATGCGCACGAGTTGCAAGGCGGCCTCCACCCCGAGCTGCGCCGTGCCCAACGCCGCTGCTACCTGCGGCAGTACCTCGAGCCTGGACGCGAGAGAGCGCCGCGCGACCAGCGACGACCGCGACATACCGAGGCGCTCGCGAGCATACTGCGCTTCCGTCGCGTAGCCGAGCTGCCGCCAGCCGTCCACTCGGTGAAAGAGCAGCGCTGCCTGCGATAACTCGAGCTCGTGACCCGCCAACGCCCGAGAGAGGGCACGCACGGTTGCGTCGAGCTCGCGCGCGGTTTTGTTCTGCAGAGCCTGGACGCCGGCGGCAGCTGCGCTCTTTGCGGAAGCGAGCGCTGCTCGCCGCTTTCGCAGCGTCGCTGGTAACGTCGATTCCAAGCCTACACCGACGCCTGAGCTGCTTCGCGCCGCTGCTCGCACCCGCTGCTCGCAGCGTACCTCCGCTTCGGAGCGCCAGCGCCCGAGCTGCTCCCGCCAGCGTTGCTGTGCCGTGTCCATGTGCGCGCATGCATCACTATCGAGCGCTCCCCGCGGCAGCGCAGCGAGCAAGGTGATCTGCCCCTCGGCCAGCAGTGCTTCGATCTGTGCGTTTCCCTCCCGTTCTCCCAGATGTTCGAGCAGGTGGCGCGTCGCCTCGAAGAGCCACGACTCTTCTCGATCGACCGTGCAGACCAGCGTGCACAGCTCCTCATTCTCATCCTCATTCTCATCCTCATTCTCATCCTCATTCTCATCCTCGCTCTCGTCCGCAGAGGCCATGGGTGAGGTCGTGGCCTCGTCCGCGGCAGCCGACGCCGTGTCCGTCGGCGAACGGGCCGCGGCTTCAGTGGCGATGGCGCCGCGCACGAGCTGCCGCATCTCTCGCACCGTGTGGCTCGCCACGGCTTCGAGCCAGCGCGCCTCCTCGCCCGGCTGCGCGATGCGGGCCACCAGCTCTGCCATGCTCCAGGAGACTTCGCCGCACGAGACGGCTCTGCGCAGCCCCGGCAAGCGCTCGAGCCGGCGTGCCAGACAGCGCGCCCCTTCCACCCAACGACCGCTCCGCTCGCAACGCTCCAGCGCGTAGGCGGCGAGCGAAGAAAAGCCGAGCGCGAAGACCCCGCCGCGGCTCAGCGCCTCGAGTGCTTGGCCGAGCGCCAAGCGCAAGCCGGCCTCCATGTGAGCCAGTGCGGCCAGCTGCGCGTCCAGCTCCGGCAACTCCCCCAGGGACCGCATGCAATATGCCTACGATGACACTGTTCGGATGTACAGTTAAAGATGAGTTCAGGCGCCAAAGTGGGCGGTGGGGCGCCGCGCGCGGTGTCGATCAGGCGGGCGCGCCCAAACTTCGTGCGACGACCTCTGGCCCGCTGGCATCCACCTACGAGCAACGCCGCTCTGGATTTCCGCCCCGTGCGCCTGAAGTTGCCGCCGCTCGGCAGGAGCACCGTCCCTATGGGTATGTTCGACTACGTCCTGATCCTCGATGATCGTGCGGATATTCGCTGCCCCGCCGGGCACCCCCTCCGTGCTTTTCAAACGAAGGATTTCGAAGAGCCGTCGATGGCCACCTACCTCCTCAGCGGAGGTCGGCTCTTTTGCGCGCTGGGGACCGACACCTGGTCCTCCGGTGGCGCAGAGGCAGTGCGTTGGCATGTCAGTGGCATGCGAGCCGTGCGCGAGTCGCGCTACGAGTTGCGCGAGGTGCCTGGCCCACGGCGTGTCCGCGTCCACGACCATTGCGACGCGTGCGATCCCGTGCTGGTCCGCACGGATCAGCGCCGGTCTCTCGGCGACCTCGTGAGCGAGCACCCCATCTTCGTCGACTTCACGCTCACGTTCCGAGCGGGCGAGCCGTTGCAAGTCGAGCGTACCACCGGCACCCGAGAGGAATTCAAGCGCGAGCTCGCCGGTCGTGGCCTGCATGTGCTCGAAGACAGCGAGCCACTGGCCGTCGCGCATCGAGAGCTCGCGCAGGCAGACCGCTTCCCACGTGCGGCCCGCTGGCGCGCGTGAGTTGGTCGCCCTGATGGTCGATCATGACATGGCCTGCCTCGGCGCGACGAGTCCGACCTCACCTGGCGCAAGATGCCGCGGCCGCTGCTGCTGGCGAGGTTTGCGACAATATCGATCGATTGAGCCAGCTTCTCGAAGACGGCTCACACCGCGCGCGCTGCCAGCGCCTCTCACGCGTGCAGATCACCTTCCCGATGACCCGGGGTGCCCCCTGAGCGCTGGTGCCATGGCGGGAGAAACCGTCATGGATCTACGGCTCGACGAGCAGTATGGCGCCGAATCCCTCGGAAACGAGCACCGGACGTTCGCGCCTCAGATCAAGCTGCGGGAGATCGTACCCCAGCGTCGACCTGCAGTTCATTGGCCACGCGCCACCGGGCAGGTGCTGCTCAGAGCGCCTGTCGTCCGTGAAGAACATGAACGTGCAGTCGGGCAATTCGAGCAGCAAGCACGGGAAGCGCTGGATCTCAGGGCGCCCCTTCTCTCGCTGCAACTCCTTCTCGACCTCGCGCGGACCACCAGTTCCCCACTTCTTCAGCCTGTGTCCAAGTCTTCGGTGCTGACCCTCTCGTTCTGGACCCACGTGGAATTGGGGTTGCGCATGATGAGGGAACTGATCAGCCGCGACTGAAACTCGATCACGCGACGACGAGCACCGTCGTCAGGATCCCCGGCTGGCTTTGGGCAACGTGAGCAGAACGTCTTGCCGTGGAGCTGGTGATCACTGATGACAAGGCGAGCGCCATCCTCCGCGATCACCTCAACCCGCATCTCCAACAGGGCGACTTCTTCGGAGGACTCGACGAGACCTTCGAGAGTCTGATGGCGCTACTCCAGGCACGGAAAGCGCCCAAAGAATGCCATAACATGCTTGCACGATCTGGAGATTGACCAGGGCGACCGAGGGGGCGTCCTCCTGTTTGGGAGGCAGCCAGCGTGCCTGTGCCCCTCTCGTCAGGGTGATTTCGCTCGGCAAGGAACGGACCAACCAAGTTCCCCGTCTCGACGGTTTGTTCTTTGCTACACAGGAAAGTCGGCGAAGACCGTGAACAACATGCTCACCATCCTGCGCAAGCGGTGCAAGAGTTGATGGGGCACTCGACCGGCATGATGACCGAGCGCTATGCCCATCTCAGCCCGGACGTTCGCGAGGACGCCGTGCGCCTCCTCGACCGTGCAAATGCCGCACGGTCACGCTCACGCGAGTGAAGCCATGAGGCGGCGATCGGGCGCGATGTTTGGTCGCCGAGCGTTGACTTCTGCCGAGCCGTGCGCTGGCCGCGCACAGTACGAGTACGGCTGCGAGCGGGGTATTCGAAGCTTGGAGGCGTACGCGGTCAGGATGTGGGGTCGGACTGAGTCGTGTCCTTCCTGCGCTTGGAGCGGCGGCCCGGGGCTGGAGCTGGCGAGTCACTCTGCAAGCCGCGATATTCCAGGCCGAGCTCTTGCCAGAGCGGTCGCGTGTCCAGCCCGCCCAGCTGCGGATTTTGCGCAAGGATGCGCTCCTGTTCGCGCAGCCAGCTGACGGCGTCCGCGCTGGCGTTACTGCGCGCCACCTGACGCAGGGTTCGGCCCTGGAAGGCGGGAAGGGGGGTGTCGAAGTTGCGCTTGATCTGTCCCAGCAACAAGCCGTGCAGCTGCTGGACGGCTTCTACCGGCAGGGAGGTGAGGTCGAGCGGTGGGTCACCTGTCGGATGGCCTTCGCGCACGCGCGCGTGCAGCGCGTCGGAGTCTCCGTCGAGCGTGCCGAGGCTGGCTCGGACGGCGCGTACGCTGAGGGTCGAGCCCAGTAGCTCGACCTCCGCGAGCGAGACGCCTGTCGCGTCCAGCCAGGCAAAGCGATTGTCATCCTGTGCCTGGAAGAGGTTGCCGAGCCCGGCTCGCGTTTGCGCGGCATCGAGCACGGTGTAGCGCGCCGTCGCGAGCTGCAGTGGCTCGCCATGGGAGTTGTTGAGAGCCGGCAGCGGCGGATTCTCTCTCAGCCACTGGAGCTGAGCGAGCAATGGGATCACCAGGGCAACGGCGCGCTGCTCGGGCGCCTCGCGCGGCACCTCGGCGCCGCGTTCGTCCCAAAGCCGCTGCGCCACCTCGCTGACCCACGGCGCCGCTAGCGCCGGCACATGCCGGATGCCGCCCTCCAGGGTCCAGTCGCCGTTGCCTTCGTCGCAGATCCAGCCCAGCATGAGATCGCCGAGTGCCAGCTGGCGGGTTGCCGAGCGCTCCCGGATGTGGACCTCCAGCGAGCGCAGCACGTCCAGGGCGTCGATGCCTGCATCCAGCTGGATGTGCCGCACGCGCAGCACCGCAAAGCGCCCCCTTTGGATCGCCCCTACGACCGACTGCTCGTCTGGATCTAGCTCGTGCTGCTGAGCCACGAGCTCGAGCGCGGTTGCCCCCTGCTCCGAACGCGCCCCCAGCGTACAATACGCCTCGAACAAATATTCGTCGCCCGCATGCAGCTGGAGTTGCTGCACACCGAGCCCCCGTGCCGCCTCGGCCAGCGCTTCTTCCTCGCGCTCGAAGATGCCCTCTTCCCAGGCGATGGCGGAGGCGCGTTCCCGCACCCTGTGCACGGGCGGCCCCTGCTCTTCGTCCTGCGAGTCGGTGACGCGCGCGCCGTGCGGCAGCGACTCCGGCCGATCCGGCACGCCGGCGAGACGCACGATGCCGTTCCGCTCACCCGCGTAGCCCGCCATGATGAACTCGGGCCAATAGCGCTCGTCCGTGCCGCACTTCAGATGCGCCACGACCACCTCGTCGGGCGCGCGCTGAGCCACCGCGAGCTTCTGCTGCTTGCGGCGCCGGGCCAGTTGTTTCGGGGTCAGCTTGGCAGAGCCGGAGCCCGGCGAGCTGCTCGCAGGCACGGCTTCGCGCACTTTGCTCCGTTGCCGAACGCGATCCAGATAGTCGAGCCAATCACGCTCCGCCGCTTCGAGCAGATAGGGGGAGTCTGCGATGAAGCGGCTGTCCCCAAACACCACCACCCGGCCGAGGATCAGATCTCCCGTGCGCAGGAAAGGCCCGGTGAGCTGCACCGGAAACGCCTGCCCACCACGAAGCGGCAGGAGCTCCGCCTGCACGTCGCTGGCCCGGAGGACGCGGTACAAATCCTGGTGCGAGTTCGCCAGGGCGCCGGCGAGTTCACATAGGCGAGCGCGCGCGCCGTCTCCGCTCGTCAGCCGCGCCAGGACGGAATAGGGCGTCTCGCGCGCCAGGCCCAGCGGCACCTCCGCCGTGACGTGCTGCACGGAATACGAGTCATAGATCGGGCTCATCGGCGGCCCGCCCGAACCGTACCTGTCGTCCAGCTCGTCCATCAACCGCGCCAGGCGTTCGAAGGGAGGCGCCCCGAGCAACGAGTGTGCTGCGCGAGTCACCTCGGTGTAGTGGCCCAGGAAGTCTCTCAGCTCCGGAGTCCAATCTGCCGACTCATCCAGCTCGGGTTGCGCGATGCGCTCGAGCATTTCACGCGGAAACAGCACTGCCGGAGAGAGGTGCTTGGCCAGTTGGCTGGCGATGGGCTCAAAGCGAAGCGAGGCCATGCGGAACACTACCCTGGTGAGGACCTTCCCGGCGAGGCTCATCTCACCACCTCGGCGCTGGGAAAGACGGCTGGGAACGACGGGTCGGGAGGCGCCAAGGGACGACAGCTTTCCGCTTGCCCGGGAGCCTGGGACGCGCGGCAGATCGCAACGCAAGGTGCCCCGAGGGGACGCGCGGCGCCGTAGGGTGGAGGTTCGGCCCACCTGAGCCAGCTCTTTCGTTCGCAGCGTCAGGGATTTGACGCGCGCCTGCGCGCTCGCACCGGGGTGCGTCCGCCGCGCACTGGCAGAACGCTGCCACGCAGTCACGCGGCGCGTGCGTTTTCGGGCTGCGCACTCGTCGGCCGCAGCGAACTTGCGCAGCGGCCGAGGTGCCTTGCCGTTCGGGCCTTTAGCTGCCTTTGACGCGGGTCGTCTGCAAGCTCGTGGATCAGCTTCTGGGCGTGTGTCGCTTTGATACGGCTGGGGGTTGACGACGCCCATGACGGCCGCGCTGCGTTCCCCGTCTGAAGCTCCTCCGCCCGCGTACCACGAGTTGCTCGCAGAGATCCGGCGCGCCGTGGGGCTCGTGATCCAGGGCAAGCCGGAAGCGGTCGAGTTGCTGTTGATCGCCATCCTGGCGGGCGGTCACGTGCTGGTCGAAGACGTGCCGGGCGTCGGCAAGACGACGCTCGCCAAGGCGATGGCAAAGGTGTTTCGGGTGGCGTTTTCGCGCGTCCAGTTCACCCCCGATCTCTTGCCCACCGACATCATCGGCTCACTCGTGCTCGACCCGGGGCAGGGCTCCTTTTCCTTCCACAAGGGTCCGATCTTCACGAACGTGCTGCTCGCCGATGAGATCAATCGCGCGTCGCCGCGCACGCAATCCGCCCTGCTCGAGGCCATGAGTGAAGCGCAGGTGACCGTGGACGGGGTCACCTATGCTCTCGAGCATCCGTTTTTCGTCTTTGCGACGCAGAACCCCAACGAGTTTTCCGGTACCTATCCACTGCCCGAAGCTCAGCTCGACCGCTTCCTGGTGCGCATCGCCCTGGGGTATCCCGACCCGGCTGCGGAGCTGTCGATGTTGTACGCCCGCCAGCACGAGGACCCCCTGGTTCACTTGCCGCGGCTCGCGTCCGTGGACGATCTGCGCGCCATGCAGGCGGCGGTCCGCGACGTGGAGGTGAAGCCTGCCGTGGGGCGCTACCTGCTCGCCGTGGTCGCCGCCACGCGCGCCCATGAGGACGTGCTGCTCGGCGCCAGTCCGCGCGGCACGGTCGCTCTGTTTCGCGCGGCACAGGCGCGCGCGTATGCGGCGGGCCGCAGCTATGTCAGCCCCGACGACGTGCAGGCGTTGGCGGTGCCGGTGCTGAGCCACCGCCTCGCACTCCATCCCGAGGCTCGCTATGGCGGCCGCGGCGCTCGGGCCGTGCTCGAGGCAGTGGTACAGAGCGTGCGCGTGCCGACGTGAAAGCGCGGCGTCAGCGAGGCCGTCTCGGTCGCCGCTTGCGCGGGTTTGGCTGGCCCTGGTCCCGTCTGTCGCGCGAGGGGCGCGCGCTCTTCAGTATCACCTGTGCCGCCGCCGTGTTCGGCATCAATGTGGGCGGCAGCCAGACGCACGTCTTGCTGCTCGGGAGCCTGTCCTGGATCGTGGCCGCGCTGCTCTTCTCCCGCGCGTATCGCCTGAAGGGAGTACGCATCGAGCTGCTCGTGCCGCAGCGGGTCAGCGTCGGTGATGAGCTGTGGCTGGACATTCGGCTCTGCAACGATGGTGCACAGGCGCATCACCGCATCCGCATCGAGCCGCCGTTCATGCCCCACGACGGCCACTTCAGTCGACCCGCAGCGGAGATCGAGGAGTTGCTGCCGCAGGCTCGGGCGAGCACCCTGGCCAGCGCGCGGTTCAGCGCGCGGGGTGAGCATGAGCTCGAGGCATTCCGCGCCGTGGCTCTGCTGCCGCTCGGTCTTTCGCAAGGCCCCGCCGTGAGCACGCCGGGAGCGCGCTTCATGGTGGTCCCCAAGCTGGCCAAGGTGGTGAGCTTTGCCACGCCGCACCAGCGGCGCCAGCAGCCGGGTGGGGTCAACCGTGCCTCGCGCACCGGAGATGCCACGGATCTGCTGGGCCTGCGCCCCTATCGCAGGGGGGATCCGCTGCGCGATCTCAGCGCCCGCGCCTGGGCGCGCCACGGCAAGCCCATGGTGCGAGAGTATCAGGAGCGGCACTTCACGCGGTTTGGCGTGGTCGTGGACACCGACGTCAGCGTGGCGAGCCTCGCGCACCTGGAAGGGGCTCTTTCGCTCGGGGCCGGTATCGTGGCGCGGCTCTGTGCCGGCGAGGCGCTGGTGGAGTTGCTGGTCACGGGTCAGCGCGTCGAACCGCTGTCGGCCCGTCCTGGGCGCACTCTGCTCGATCAGTCGCTCGATCTGCTCGCCGTCGCCTCCGCAGAGTCAGAGTTTGCGTCCGCGCGCCTGTTTGGTCGCCTGGTCCCGCACCTCTCCCGCCTGTCGTCGCTGGTGTTCGTGGCGCTCGGCTGGGATGAGGCGCGCGCCGCCTTCGCGTCTTCGATCGAGGCGCGCGGCGTGCGTTGCGTGGTGGTCGTGGTGGGGGACGAGGCGCAGCGCTCCGCGCGCTTCACGAGCGTGTCCTTGCACGCCATCACGAGCGGTCAGGAGATCGCGCTGTGAAAGGGCGTCTGGTCGGCGCCCTGCCGCTCCTGATCGGAGTGCTGGCGCTCGGCCATGCCGCGCAGGCCTGGCCGCTGGCGGGCGTGCTCGTGGTGGTGGTGGCGGGGCTGTTGCTGGCGGGGCCGCGCCTGGAGCTGGATGCAGGCCGGCAGATGTTGACCAGTGTGATCGGAGCGGGCACGGGCTACGTGCTCTGCTCCCTGCTCGCGGAAGCCGAGCCGGGCCGGCTGAGCGAGGGCTGGACGCGGCTCGCGGCAGGGGCGTTTCTAGCGGCGGCCGCGCGCCTGCTGATCGTGGACCCGCGCGGCGGCTATCTGACCAGCTTTGCGCTGATGTTCTTCGGGCTCGTCGCCAGCGGCGAGACGCGCGATCCGTACTACGCGCTCTTCGCCACGAGTTTTCTGCTGGCCAGCTCCTGGGCGTTCACCTGGAAACCCGAGCCCGTGAGGCACGAGCACAGGACGCGTCGGGCCTGGCTGGCTGCGCTGCTCTGGGCCCTGGCTCTGGGCATCGGCGTCGGTAGCACGTTGGGGTTGCGCCAGCTGTACGCCTGGGCCAGCCAGCGCGAGCGTCACAGGTTCCACGAGCGGAGCGCTCAGGTGGGGTTCGCCGAGACGATGGACCTCGGTTCACTCGACGGCCTGCTCGACTCCGAGAAGCGGGTCTGGCGCGTGCGGGGCCCACGTGTGGACTATCTGCGCGGGGCCGTCTTCGATCGCTACGAATACGGGCACTGGTTCCGTTCCCAGTCGGCAGAGTCGACCGCCAAGCTGATGCTGAGCGGGAACCTGCCCGCGGACGGCGTCGTGGAGATCAGCGCCGTCTCGGCGCGCACCCGGCGCTTCTTCGTGCCGCTCGAGGCGCAGCGGCTCGTGACGAGCCCCACGTCCGCCCTGGTCGACGCTCTCGGTTCGCTCGAGAGCGAGCCGGGCGGAGGCCCGCTCAGTGCACGCTTTGTGCTGGGCGCGCGCGAACGCGCCCCCGTGGCTGCGCCGAGCGCGACCGATCGGCAGGTGCCGCGGCGGCTGCGGGCGCGCCTGCCCGAGCTCGCTGCCGAATGGACCCGCGGTGCGCTCAGCGATCGCGACAAGCTGAGCCGGATCGAGCGGCAGCTGCGCACGCAGTACCAGTACGCGCGTGCCTTTGCGCGCCCGAGCGGCGTCGACCCGATCGTCGATTTCTTGTTCGAGGAGAAGCGCGGACACTGCGAATACTTTGCCACGGCGCTGGCGCTCGTCGGCCGCGCTGCGGGCATCCCCACACGCGTCGTGATGGGCTACCGCGTGGCGGAACGCAGCCCGTTTGGTTACTACGTCGTGCGCGAACGCAACGCTCACGCCTGGGTCGAGGCCTGGCTGCCGGATGAGGGGCCGTCGGGGGGCTGGAGCACGCGCGATGCTACCCCCGAGACGGAGCTGCCGCAGAACCAGGCGCACGACGGGGGATATGCCAGCTCGCTGCTCGATGGGCTCACGGTCTCGTATGACGACGCGACGCGCTGGCTCGGCAACATGACGCTGGTCCAGACCAGCGTCGCCTGGCTGATCGGCGCGCTCATCCTGGCGCTGATCGTGGCGCGCCAGGCGCGCCGGAGCCGGCGAGCCCCGCCGGGCGCCGTGCCTCTGGACGAGCGGCTGCTGCCGTACATGCAGGAACTGTTCGACGCGCTCGGGGCAGCCGGTCACTTGCGCCGTCCGGACGAGCCCCTCGAGCGCTTTGCCGCGCGCCTGCCCGAAGCCACGGCCGCGCAGCTGCTCGAACGTTATGCGGCACTGCGCTACGGCGATCAGGGCGACCCAGAACGGCTCGCACGCGACGTGAACGCTTGTGCGCGCCACCGCGAGCCGGTGCTCCGGGACGAGAGCCGGGCGGCTCGCGACTAGGAGGAAAGAGGTCACCAGCGGGGCTGTTCCCGGCGCGACCGTACCTCATTAGCTCAGCCGGTCCACCGGGCAACCCATCGATGAGCCGCTGGGATTTGCGGCTGGTGAGCCCCCAGCGACGCTGGCAGGATAAATCATGGTCGCCAGCAGCACCGTGGGACGGAAAAGCGACGCCATGGCGCCGTCTGCGGCGCCCAAGTTGCCCACGGTCTCGGCTCGCCTGTACCGCCCCATCGCGCTCGCCCTGGCCGCTCGCGGCATCGATGCCGACGCCGTGTTCGCCGAGTTCGGCATGCCCTCTCCGGCCACGGCGAGCTGGGAGGTGCGCCTGCCGCTGCCGCAGATCGCCGGCCTCTGGGGACGCCTCTTGGAAGTGACCGCCGACGAGCACTTTGCCTTGCACGCTGCCGAGCACGTCGACCTCACCACGTGTGACGTGATCACGTACCTGGAGTCGGCGGCATCGACCCTGCGCGAGGCGCTGCACAAGAAGTTCGTCTACTTGCCGCTGATGACCGACGCGGTCGAGTGGACGCTCGAAGAGTCCGGTGACGACGTCTTGCTCACCTTGCACGAGCGCCCGGCGCGTCCCCCCTTTGCTGTCGTCGCCGAATACCTGCTCGGGGCGCGCCACGTGTTCTTGCGCCAGTTTGGCCCGCAGGGGTGGGCCGTGACCCAGGTCACGTTCCGGCACGATGCGCCTGCGTCCACGTCGGAGCACCGGCGGCTGTTTGGAGTCGAGCCCAGCTTTCGAGCGGCCCACGACCGCCTCGTCTTTCAGGCGGCCTGGCTGAATGCCCCGATGCGGGGTCGAGATGCGGCCCTCGCCGACCTGCTCTCGCGCTACGCCGAGCAAATCCTGCCGGCGTTTGCGCTGGAGCGGAGCTGGCAAGAACGGGTGCGCCAGCAGCTCGCGAGCGGCCGCGACCCGGGCCTGCCCCACGTCGCGCGTGCGCTCGGCGTGTCCGCGCGCAGTCTACAGCGCGCGCTGGCGGACGAAGGCACGAGCTACGCCGAAGTGTCCAATCGCCAGCGCCAGGCGCTCGCCGAGCAGCTGCTGCGCCGGCGTGAGCTCGGTATCAGTGAAATTTCACTGGCGCTGGGCTTCAGCGGAAGCCCGGCGTTTCACCGTGCGTTCCGCCGCTGGACGAGCCTGAGCCCGACCGAATTTCGGGCGCGCGCACTGGGGCCCGGCTTCAGCGAGCCCGTGCGTGGCGCGCTCCACGAGCTGTC
>Ga0315912_10000649_pt1 | contig 56948 bp, 56 predicted proteins | sample VfabasoilMG_FD_204469 | JGI IMG/M metagenome (GOLD analysis project Ga0315912, IMG submission 204469) | Garden soil microbial communities collected in Santa Monica, California, United States - V. faba soil | ecosystem: Environmental > Terrestrial > Soil > Garden | place: USA: California...
ATGAGCCAATTGCCACCCACAAAAAAAAGCCCCGCAAAAAAACATACTACGGAATAAAAACTAAGAAGGGATTCACTCGCAAAGGCACGGGTGAACGAACCGTAATTGAACTGTTCTTTGTGTTGAAAAAACATGACCCGCCTCCTCCCTATGTAAAAGATGTGTATTGGTATGATTTCGCCAGGCGCGAAATTCGAAAGACCGAAAGATTCGATCCTAAGAAAGGCGTATTGCTTCATGGACCGTACAAAAAAATGATTGGCAATGTGGTGTTAGAAGAAGGGATTTTTTTTAAAGGCTCTAAGCATGGTCGCTGGATGCGCTACTCGCGCGACAATACTTTAGAGGATAAAGACAAATATTATAAAGGATGGCCAAAGGAGTCGCTGGTGAGCTACTACGACCCCGAGCGAAAGAAGGTGAAGGAACTGATTCCTGTTGATCATGGAGACAGGGAAGGAAACTACTACCGGTTTCACGAGAATGGCACACTTGCGGTATCAGGCGCTTACCTGCACGATTACCGGGTAGGTGAGTGGACGGAATATTATCCGACAGGAAAGAGAAAAAAGGTTATTCTTTATCCTGATGATCCTTTCGACAAGGTTGAAAAACCTTATGTGAGAAAAGAGTGGAATGATTCCGGTAGAGAGGTTTACTCCAGGTAGTCAATAAAAAGCATCCTCAAAATGCACAATGTCATTTTTGTTGATGGCTACAATATCATAACGCACATTTCCCTGCCAGTTGGTCTCTTCTAAATATTGAGCCGCACCTTCCATTACTTTTTTTCTCTTGGCAACATTCACCGATTGTTCCGGATGCCCAAACGTTGCAGAGCTTCTCATTTTTACTTCCACGAACACTAACCAATTACTTTTCCGCACGATCAAATCAATTTCCGATCGTTTAAAACGATAGTTACGCGCCACAATTTCAAAACCCTTCTCCTGAAGAAACCTTTCAGCCCTTACTTCTCCGTCTTTTCCTTTCTTTATTTTATCGGTCATGAATTTCCCTGTTCATGAAATGTAATTTATACTTTCGATTTTACGTAATTTTGACTTTCGAAAAAATTACCCATGAGGAAACTGATTGAAGGATTCACCCGCCAGCTGGCCGATGCCATTAAAATTGGCCAGTCGGTTGATTTAGTGCGGCCCGGCAGCGATATACGTAATGTGCTCATTACCGGCATGGGCAGCAGCGGCACCGCAGCCAACCTGGTAGAGTCGCTTACTTTCGGCCGAATTCCTATTCCAATCACGGTTTGCAAAGGCTACAATATTCCTCAGTTTGTTAGTCCCCATACACTTTTTATTGCCTGCTCCTATAGCGGTGAAACGGAAGAAACGCTCGCCTCCATCCATAAAGCCATGCTTAAGCGCGCTCACATTATTTGCATCAGTTCGGGAGGTAAAATGCTGGAGCTGGCCAAGGAGTATAATTTATTTTACATGCAGGTGCCCTCGGGCGAAAGCAGTGCGAGAGCAATGATTGGTTATATGATCGTGTCGTTGCTATATGCCCTTTACCACACGAACCTGATTGGCGCTGCCTTTATCAAGGAGACTGAGAACTCTATCGAATACATTAACCGGGGAGAAAAAGCCATTCAGGCGGAAGCCGAGTTGATCGCCAAGCGACTGAAAGGAAAATTTCCAATAATTTATTGTGATGAGCGATTGAAGGCTATGGCCATTCGTTTCCAGCAGCAATTGAATGAAAATGCGAAACAACTGGCTCACGTGAACACTTTCCCGGAAATGAACCATAACGAATTGGAAGGCTGGCGCAATCCTGAAAATATAATTCAACAAGTCCAGGTTGTTTATCTCTACTCCGACCATGACCATGAGCGTGTTGAAAAGCGAATGGAATTATGCCGGACAATCTTCGAAAAGAATTCAAGACATGTAATTGATATCGTTGCCGAGGGAGCCTCGTTGCTCGAACAATATTACTACCTCATTCATCTCACTGACTGGATAACCTATTATGTGTCAAAGGAAAATCAAATAGATCCGGATCCGGTGGAGTCTATTAACTTCCTGAAAGATGAGCTTGCCAAATTGAAGTGAGCACCATCCTTAATAAACAAACCCAGTTTATTGATTTAGGCCTAATTGACTATCAGCAGGCCTGGGATTATCAAACCAATTTGTTCAACAAAACGCTTGACTTAAAATTAAAAAACCGCAATCTGCCGGGCAGCGAACAGATCGCTACCGACAACTACTTAATTTTCTGTGAACATCCCCACGTTTTCACACTTGGCAAAAGCGGAGATGAATCGAATTTGTTGTTGGCAAAAGAAAACCTGAAAAATATTCAGGCAACATATGTACCCATCAATCGGGGAGGCGACATTACCTACCATGGTCCGGGTCAATTGGTTGTTTACCCGATTTTCGATTTGGAAAATTTCTTTACCGACATTCACCGGTTCATGCGTGCGATGGAAGAAGCTGTAATTCTCACCCTTGAAGAATTTGGAATTGAAGGCGATCGCGTTAAAAAACTCACCGGGGTTTGGCTGGATGTAAATCAACCTGCAAAAGCAAGAAAAATTTGTGCTATGGGTGTAAAAATGAGTCGCTGGGTAACCATGCACGGTCTCGCCTTGAACGTAAACCCTGATTTAAACTACTTCAATTACATTGTGCCCTGTGGTATCCAGGATAAGTCGGTAACATCCATAGAAAGAGAATTAAATTCAAAAATTAATATGGATGTTGTGAAATCAGTTTTGAGAGAAAAACTGGTTCAGGTGTTTGAATTAAAAATTCAATAGGCTTCTTCAATAGAAAGCACAACCTTTTTTACAGTCATTTTTACTGCAATGGCGTGACTAAAAGGGCGTGAGCCATCTGGCCTTTCGTTTGCCATTGGCATAGTATAAAGCAACGAATCACCGGGCAACTTTTGAATGTTGTCAGCAACGCCCGATAAATCTCCGGCAGCCTGGTAAGCATCGGCAATCGCAGATTCTTCTTTTGAAAGTCCGCTCATCCCAGGCCGAAGAGCATAAATAATTACTTCGTTTGCCTGGGCAATTGAATCAACAAATGAAACATCGTTCATAAACGGATCTTTGCCGTTTATTTCTTTAGCAATTTTCTTTCCGGCTTCGAGGGCAGCTTCTGTGAGTTGAGCAGGAGTAACCTTTTTTATTTTTCCATCCTTAATTGCTTTCCGGACTTTTTCACGCTGTTCGGGAGTTAAGGACCCCCCGCAGGAAAACAGGTAAAGCGCTATCGTTAAAATGATTCCTATTTTAGAAATTTTAATCATGGCTATAAATTTAGCACTCGAAAAGACAATTCGCCACTCTCAGGCAATTCCCTAAATTTGCCTCCCTTTAGACTTATGATTGAGAAACTCGAAGATATTAAAAACAGATTTGAAGAAGTTGGTCAATTGCTGGTTCAGCCTGAGGTAGTAAACGATCGAAAAAAGTTTACCGAACTCAGCAAAGAATATGGCAACCTGGAGAAAGTGGTATTGAAGTACCAGGAGTTTCGGAACGCTTTAGACGGACAAAAGCATGCCAAGGAAGTATTGGAAAATGAAAAAGATGCTGAATTGCGCGAATTGGCCAAAATGGAATTGGATGAGCTCGCTCCAAAAATTGAATTGCTTGATAAAGAATTGAAAGAACTTCTTACACCGAAAGATCCCAACGATGATAAAAATGTAGTACTTGAAATCAGGGCTGGAACAGGTGGAGATGAAGCATCCATTTTTGCGGGGGATCTATTCCGGATGTACCAACGTTATTGTGAGCGCAAAGGATTGAAAGTCCTTGCTGTGGATTTCACGGAAGGCACCGCAGGAGGCTATAAAGAAATTGTCGCCAGTGTTACAGGGAATGGTGTTTACGGTTTATTAAAATTTGAATCGGGCGTGCATCGGGTACAAAGGGTGCCAGCCACGGAACAAATGGGCCGCGTGCATACATCGGCCGCATCGGTAGTAGTTTTACCAGAAGCCGAGGAAATTGATTTTGAATTAAACCCAGCCGATCTGGAATTTCAAACAGCAAGAAGCAGCGGGGCTGGCGGGCAGAATGTGAATAAAGTGGAGACTAAAGTGCAACTCACGCACAAACCCACCGGCATCATGGTTACCTGCCAGATTGAACGGTCGCAACATGGAAACCGGGAAAGAGCGCTGCAGATGATGCGCACCAAACTTTATGAAATTGAAGTGGAGAAACAGCAAAGTGAAATTGGCGCCCAAAGAAAAAGCATGGTTCGCAGTGGCGATCGTTCAGAGAAAATCCGCACCTATAATTATCCACAAAGCCGGGTAACTGATCATCGAATTGGATATACCCAGCATAATCTGCCCGCCATTATGAACGGGGAAATAGATGATTTTATTGAACAGCTGAAGATTGCTGACACTGCGGAGAAAATGGTAGAAGGGAAATAGAAGATTACTTTATTCCATTTGCTCGATAATACTTACAAATAAATCAGATTGCTCAAGTTCGTTCCGAATGAGCAGGTGCGACTTTTTCAAATCGTTCAAAACCTCGATAAGCTGATTTTTGTTTTTCACCTGGTCTGATGACCGAATAAGCACCTTGATTTGCAAAAGCTCATCCGTTACTCTTGGTGTATTGTAGACTGAAGAAAGTGAAAGCACTTTTTCATAGTTCATAAAGTTAAGCACTCCGGTTGCCTTTGCCGATTCCCAAGCCGAATACTGCAACACAGGCTGAATTAAATTTCCAAAAGCAATATGAACAGGAGGATTTTTTTTTGGAGTCCTTCCCGGAATGGTGTCCACAAATGCAACCATCATCAAGTTCTTATGGTTGTTGATCGAGTCGGCCTCAACGCGCGTCCCAGTGAATTGAAGATTGTCATTTAGGCGTGGCAGAACCTTCGATTTCAATAGCGACAATAATTCTAAATTGGTGTTTACCGTTTCGTGAAGTGTATTTCTGTTTATCTGAATCTCCTGCTTAAGTTTTGCAAAAGCATTTTGAGCAACCTCCTCTTCCTGCTTTTGCTCTCGCCACTGATCCAGTTCGAAGGCGATCAAAATCCCAAATAACGCGCTGAAAAAACCTATAGTATGATTAGGCCAATCGATGGGAGTTTTAAATCGGGGAATTCTCATGAAGTATTTCATGTTCATTTTTTTAGTTCCCGAAGCCATACGATCATATCTGTACTCACCAATTGATTTATGCCTCCCTCACGAAGCAAAGTAATGATCTGGCCACGGTGGTAGCTTCCGTGATTAATGAGGTGCAATAAAATTTCTTCGATCGTATTTTCAAAGGCATTGCCTTTCAGATTTTTATAAACCACCCTTTCAAGCGCGAATCCTTTCCCCTTTGCTTTAACAAATTGGAGTAATTCGGTTGACGTGTTTATCCATCCCCTCAGCATTTCAGATTTTCCCCCAGAAAAATTTTTGGACGGCCAATCCAATAAAGAATTTCCCTGAATTCTTGTAAACCAGATAGTTTCGGCATCCCAAAGGTGAAGCACTGTTTTGGCAATCGAAGCGAAACTGCTTTTATGTTCAGCATAAATAATCCCATCATCCTGAGCCATAAGTAAATGACCGATTCGTTCATTAGCCCACAGGTTGTAGGAAAGATTCTCAACTAAGCTGTAGGGCATTTATGAAAGATTTATGAAGGGTTGTGAGTAGGATATGATTTGGAAAAGGGTATGAAATTAAAAACTTAAAATGGCAACGAAAAGGTGTAATTGAACTTAGTTTTGAATAAAATTTAAAATCATGAACCAACAATATTCAGGCGTTCCAACAAAAGAAGAAATTGTTAATGCTCATGCACGGATAAAGCCTTACATCGTTCGTACCCCCATCCTAAGCGATGAACAACTCAATAAAATTACCGGCAGCAACTTGTTTTTCAAATGCGAAAACCTGCAAAAAATAGGTGCGTTTAAAATGAGGGGGGCAATGAATGCCGCGCTTAAGCTTTCGCCTGATGAATTATCCAAAGGCATTGCTACCCATTCTTCCGGAAACCATGCACAGGCGATAGCCCGAGCCGCGATGCTCCTGAAAGCAAGATCGTTTATCGTTATGCCCCGAACATCAACCGAAATAAAAAAAGCAGGTGTGCAAAATTTTGGCGGGGAAATTTTTGAGTGCGAACCAACCTTGCAAGCCCGCGAATCCACATTGGCAGCAGTAATAAAAAAAACGGGCGCTGCAGAGATACATCCGTTCAATAATTTTGATGTGATAGCCGGGCAGGCCACAGTTGCAAGGGAAATTTTTGAAGAACTACAACCTGATTTTTTGATCGCCCCGGTTGGCGGAGGTGGATTGCTGAGCGGCACTGCATTGGCAACAAAATATTTTTCTCCAAACACCCAGGTCATCGCAGGTGAACCGTTAGGTTCGGATGATGCGTTCCGTTCACTTCAAAGCGGAAAAATTGAGCAAGCCCAGTCGCAAACTATTGCTGATGGCCTGCTCACTTCCCTGGGTGACAAGACTTTTCTCATCATTCGCGAAAACGTGAGGGAAGTAATTACAGTAACAGATGATGAGATCATCACAGCCTTGAAACTGATTTGGGAAAAATTGAAAGTGATTATTGAACCTTCTGCTGCTGTTTCTTTTGCAGCGGTGTTAAAGAAAAAAGAAAAGTTTGCAGGTAAATCAGTTGCAATTATTTTGTCGGGTGGGAATGTAGATTTTGGAAAAGTGATGAAGTATTTTTAACGCATTGGGCAGGTACCTTTGAGTATTTTATGTCATTAAATTTCGTAACGCCTGTCAAATATTTCTATTGAATAGTTACTTAATAGAGTTTGTAGAATTAGCCCATTTTAAATTATTGTTTCATGCAATCGGTTGCCTTGCCTGTTTTCTGAGCCGAAAATGATTGAAATATTACCTCCATGTTTTATTTAGGATAAATGACTGCTTTCTGCTTGAACCTCAGGCATTTGTTTTGCGTTATTTACCTAAACAACACCACTACATTCTATGAAACATTCACCCAAACTGGCTATCCTTCAAAGCCTGGATGCTATGGACCAGGTGCAGATGGAACAAGTGCTCCACTATATCAAGGAGCAACTTTCAAGGAGTAATAATTTTGATTACCGGAATTTCAGGAGCAAGGCAATGAAGGAAATTCGCAAGGCCTTGCAGACCGAGAAGAAGGTGGCTGTGCACGCCTGATTTGTTGCACATATCTTCAATAAAATTGGTTGCTATTATGCATCCGACAGAGCCGTAGGCTCTTTACATTCTTTTATTCTGTCTTAATGTATCCTTCCCATTTTTCTAATGCCTGCTGAAAATCATCAGGCAGTTTTGAATCGAATTGTAAGCTCTTTTTTGTTATAGGATGAACGAAGCCCAGCGTTTTGGCGTGCAACGCCTGCCTGGGGATTATCTTAAAACAATTGTCAACAAACTGGCGGTACTTGGAAAACACAGTGCCCTTTACAACAACGTTGCCGCCATACATTTCATCATTGAAAAGCGGATGGCCAATGTACTTCATGTGCGCACGGATCTGATGCGTACGGCCGGTTTCCAATTTACATTCTACCAAAGCAACATAGCGCATCGGTTTTAAAGTACGAAAGTGTGTGATGGCGTGGCGGCCCATGCTCCCATCGGGAAATGCGATTGTCACCCTTCTGTCTTTTAGGCTTCGCCCAATGTTTACGTTGATGGTCCCGTCTGCTGGATCAGGAACACCCCATACCAATGCCCAATACGTTCGCTCGATGGTGTGATGAAAAAATTGTGCAGCCATGGCACTCATCACCGGTTCGGTTTTAGCAATCACTAATAAACCTGAAGTGTCTTTATCGATGCGATGGACTAAACCGGGCCTGCCTTCGCTGCCGGGCTTGTATGGCAGGTTTTGTAAATGATAAAGAAGAGCATTCACCAGTGTGCCTGTCCAGTTTTCGTGGGCGGGATGCACCACCATGCCGGCTGGTTTGTTCACCACCAATAAATATTCATCTTCAAATACGATGTTAAGAGGAATATTTTCCGGTTTAATGTCGGTATCGCGGGGAGGCTCGGGAAAGGAAATAACAATTTCATCGAGTGGATGAATTTTATAATTGGGTTTTACAGGTTTATTATTTACTAAAACAAAACCAGCATGAATGCCATCCTGGATTTTGGTGCGCGTAACGTTAGACAAACGTGAAAACAAAAACTTATCAATGCGCATCAACCCTTGACCGGCATCTGCCACAATACGATGATGCTCGAAGAGCTCATCATCCTTTTCATCTTCAAGGTTTAAATTTTGCATTGCTTAACTTGAAAATTATGGCAAGGTTAAATCTTGTACGCACAGACCTACCACGCTGCTTACCGGGAATCCATTTGTTCGACAACTGTATTACCCTGATAGCTTCGTCATCACATCCGGCACCAATACCCCTTATCACTTTTACGTCAGAAAGAGATCCATCTGTATTTACCACAAACTCCACAAAGACCCTACCTTCCACCCCTTTTCTTCTTGCCTCCATTGGGTATCTCATTAATTCACCTATTTGTCTGTAAAAAGTAGCCATTCCACCAACAGGGCGAGCAGGTTCTTCAACTACTGTGAACACTTGCTCAACATTGGCGGTATCAAGTAGAGCAGAATCCAGACCGATTTTGACGGCACTTGAAGCTTCAAATTGCAAGTAATCTTCAGTAGTTTTAATGGAATATGGGATCAGCAGATGGTTATTAAACTGAGTATTGTATTCTCTCTTTGTTGGATGCATAACCCCTTTAACAAATACTCCTTTCTTATATTTTTCTGTGTAAATAAGTGTGCTGTCTCGAAACCGACTTGTCCAGTCTCCTTCAGGTTTTCCATTAACCCAATTCCCTTCATTGATAATACTGACTTTCCCATCCGTGTACTCCTCCTTCCAAAAGCCAGTGCCATTACTCAATAATCTTTTTCCCGTTGAATCGTCAAAGAAAATAATTTTGCCAGGAGGTGTGAATTGAACCTCATGACGGGGCTTGCCATTAGGGTAAAAAGCTTTCCAAATTCCAACCCTTACATTTTTTTCAAAAACCCCGGTTTCTTTAACTTTTCCATTTGACCAAAAAAATGTGAATGGACCTTCTTTCGACTTATCCCTGTAAAACCCAACCATAAAAAGTTTTCCATCGATTGTAAAATCCTTCACTCCACCATCAAGATATTGTTTAATTGTATCGTAGGTACATTCCCTATAATAACTGGCTGATTCTTTCGTAGTTAGTCTCCACTCATCATCAAAATAAAAAACCATAGGACTCTGAGCGTCAAGTTTCGTTACAACTAACATCAAAAAGGTCGCTATAAGGAAATATCTCATTTTGAATAAAATTGAATTGTTAAACCAACACTGGTCTTCTTTTCAATATTTCAGCAATTTCAGGCGGACCCGAAAAATGTTTGCCAATAAAATCATCCAGCACTTCACGGGTTTTTACCGAAAGCAGGTTGCTCACCTCTTCCATCACTTCGCCTGATATGGAATATGGAAAAAAATCGTAAACCATTTTTTTGCCGAATCCATGTGCATAAATGGAATATTCGATTGATTTATTGATTGGGGTATCCTTCACGAGGCAGTGGCCAATCCAATTTTTGAATGGGGCCTTTTTAGGCTTAAGCAATACTTCACGCTTTTTCAAATTTACATGCTGTGCAAAATAGGCTTCAATACGCTGCTTGCTTTCCGCGGAGAGTTCGTTGCGCATAGCTTCAGCACATGGCATGCACATGGCATATTCAATAATGACTTCAGATTTTTTTACTTCCGGATAAACCCTGACTGCCTTTTCAATAAGATAATCCTGTGCCGGGCTCAGCAAATTCCGATTGCACATAATGCATTCACTCAGCAGCCCGCCATCGGCCTTGTGGAATATTTTTGGGATGATTGATGTGATAGCCATTACTTCTGTCGTTTAGTAAGCGACAAAATATATTTACCAAGTAGATCGCGGTTGGAAGATTGCGGCAATGCCGAAAGTCCGCTCAACCCTTTGTTAAAATAATTATTGATTTCGTTTTCGGTAAGGGTTGGAATATTCAATTTAGTGTAAAGTGATGTAACAGCTTTCACTTTCTTAACCTTATCGAATGATTTGGCGTTGATCCATTTTAATAATTCTGCTTTGTCTTTGCTTTTCGCTAATTCCAAAGCGCGGATAAGGAGAAATGTTTTCTTGTTAGAGATAATATCACCCCCTACCTGCTTCCCGAATTTTTTCTGATCACCATAGACATCTAGCAAGTCGTCATTTAGCTGAAACCCAATGCCAATGTTGATTCCCAGGTTTCGCAGGGCCAGCCGCTCTTTTGTTTTTGCGCCTGCTAACACCCCACCCAATTCAAGCGAAAAACCCAATAAAGCAGCGGTTTTTTGCCGAATCATGGCCACGTACTCGCTTGCCGTTACGTTTTTTCTTTTTTCAAATTCCATATCCCACTGCTGGCCCTCGCATACTTCAGTTGCGCAGCGGTTAAACAAGGGCAGTACCTCTTTCAATAATTTTGGCTCCAGTGTTGAAAAGATTTCATACACTTTCACCAACATCACATCTCCGGATAGAATGGCTGTATTGACATCCCATTTTTCGTGCACGGTCTTTTTGCCTCGCCTTAATGGAGCTTTATCCATTATGTCGTCATGCATCAGAGTGAAGTTATGAAAAGCCTCCACCGCGGCAGCATAAGGAATTACTTTTTCGACATCACTCTTAAAAAGCGAATAGCTTAAAAGGGTAAACATGGGTCGCAGGCGCTTGCCCCCCAGCGACATAATGTATTGAATGGGCTCATAGAGCGATGGAGGCTCAGTACCCCATTCCTTATCTGACAAATACCCTTCAATAGATACAAGTTTTTCAATTTCATTCATAGTTAATCCTCAAACGCCAAATCTATTAACCTTCTGTCAATATCGGTTTTCTTTATGCGAACTTTTACGTTATCGCCAAGCCGGTAAACTTTTTTTCTTCTTCGGCCGATCACGCGGTAGTTGCGCTCATCGGTTTCATAAAAATCGTCCTTCATGTCCGATAGCCTCACCATGCCTTCGCATTTCGTGTCGCTGATTTCGATGAACAAACCAAAGTCGGTCACTCCGGTAATGATGCCGTCAAACACTTTATCCTCAGCCATGCTCATGAATTCTACTTGCTTGTATTTAATGGAGGCCCGCTCTGCATCGGCTGCTCTTTTTTCACGCTCTGACGAGTGAATGCATTTTTCCTCATACGCCTTTTTGTTTTCCGATTTTCCATTGTTCAGATAATGCTGGAGTAACCGATGCACCATTACGTCCGGGTATCTCCGGATGGGCGATGTGAAATGAGTGTAATGCTGAAAGGCCAATCCGAAATGTCCCATGGCATCAGTAGTGTATTTGGCTTTTGCCATCGCGCGCACGGCAAGTTGTTGCAACACATTTTGTTCGGGCTTGCCTTCGATTTCTTCCATTAAATTATTGAGCGCTTTGGAAATCCCACCGGCATCGGTGTTAACCTTATGGCCAAATTGTTTGGCGAAAGCAGCAAAGTCTTGCACTCTTTCAGGGTCGGGAAAATCGTGTGTGCGATAAACAAAAGTATTTTTTACTTCACCCTTAACCATTTTATAAACAAAAGTGGCCACTGCTTTATTTGCCAGCAACATAAACTCTTCAATGAGTTTATGGGCATCTTTCCTTATTTTGGGAATAACCGCCAATGGCTTCCCTTTTTCATCCAGTTTGAATTTTACTTCTGTGCCTTCAAAATTTACCGCGCCTTTAGCGAAGCGCTCTTTGCGAAGTTTGAGCGCGAGATTGTTCAACAACTGAAGCTCGGCAGCAAATTTCCCTTTGCCCGTCTCAATGCCTTCCTGCGCTTGCTCATAACTGAAGCGATGAGCGGAATGAATAACTGTGCGGCCAAACCACTCTTTATGTACTTTCCCTTTGTCATCCATTTCAAAAATGGCTGCAAAGGTTAGCTTGTCTTCGTTGGGTCTGAGTGAGCAGAGTTCGTTCGACAATTTTTCCGGCAGCATGGGCACGGTGCGGTCAACCAAATAAACCGAAGTGGCACGGTCGAATGCATCGGCATCTAATGACGTATTGGGTTTTACATAGTGCGAGACATCGGCAATGTGGACGCCAATTTCATACAGGCCATTGTCTAGTTTTTGATAAGAAATGGCATCATCAAAATCCTTGGCATCTTCCGGGTCGATTGTGAACGTGAGAACGTTTCTATAGTCTCTGCGCTTTTTTATTTCCTCATTTGAAATATGCTCATCGATTTTATCAGCCTCCAATAGCACAGCGGGGGGAAAGCGAAACGGTAAATCGAACTCGGCCATAATAGAATGGATTTCCGCATCATTTTCACCGGTTTTCCCTAAAATTTCCACCACTTTGGCTTCGGGGTTTTTATCACCATCACCCCAGCGGGTCACTTCAAAAACAACTTTGTCATTGGCCTTCGCTCCATTCAGGTTTTCGGGATAGATGAAAAAGTCCTGGTAGATTTTCCTGAAATCGGGGATGACAAAGCCATAGCTCTTGGATAGCTCAAGACGGCCGACAAAACGGGTGCGTGCACGAGTTACAATTCGTGTTACTTCTCCTTCCGGATTTTCTCCTGTTCGTCTTTTAAAAACTTCAACCTCCACGGTGTCGCCATGTAGCGCAGAAGCCAGGTCGCGGGTTTTAACGTAAATATCTTTGGAATCCGAATCGGCACTAGCCACGTAACCAAACCTAGGGTTCACATGGTCAACAACTCCGCTAATCGTTTTGGGCTTGCGTGCTGAAGCATACGAACCGGTAGGAAGTTTTTTTATTTTACCATCCTCGATGAGATCATCAAGGATTTTAAAAATTTCTTTATTAAGCGACTTTTTCTTTTCACCAATTTTTCGCGCGATGTGCTTAAAGTCGAAAGCGCGGCCGGCATTCTCATCAAAAAAATCCTGAATGGATTTGCGGAGCGATTTTATTTCGTGCTTAACCTTCTTCTCTTTCCTTTCCTTAAATTTTTTCTTCGACATGGGATTTGATTATCAATGGTCAAACTAGCCGATTTAGCCAATGGCTTACGACATCAGTCAAATGTAGCCAATCGTAAATTTTAATTGGCTAATCAGCACATTGATAATTATTCAACGGAAAAATCGATCACACAATTGAACTCCATGTTTTTGTGTGGTTTAATGCTGACACCCACGTGGTGGAAAGTTTTACCCAGTATGTTGTGGCGGTGGGTGTGTGCCGTAACTCCTTCATCAATCAACATTTCCATCACATTGCTCAAGGCATCGCTGTATCCGTATGCACAATTTTCAGAAACAGTCACCGGTTTGTGAAAGCGTTGTATTCGAATGGTGTGAGGTGTGCCATCGCTACTGTCGTGACCAAAGCCGCCTTTGGTGCCCATATCGTGTGCATGGTGGTTGGCGGATTTCTGAAGTGCATCAAGCGGTTTCAACAAGTGAATGGCCCTTGTATTTCTTAAATCCGAGTACAAGCCCTCCACAAATTCATCATCATCTTTGTCATTGGCTTTCACATAGGGCATGGCCACTCTTTTTAAGAAAGCACTTCCATTGAGCCGGGCCAGGTTAATTAGCTGAATTGCCTTCTTTTCTTCAGGAGTCATGGTGGTAATCAGTGCAGCCGTGTTGGCCATATCGAGCGTATCTTTGCTCCAAAGTGATAAATCCTGACTATTGGAAATGCTTGTGATTAAAGAAGCAAAAACCAAAAGGGAAACGGAAGAGGGCTTCATAAAATGTATTTTAAGTTTGAATACAAAATTGTGAAATTTTAGCTCAAATGGAAATGTAATTTGCGCATTTGACAAAGCTCCTTTTTCAATAAATTCAGGGAAAGAAAATTCAAATGGATCAAAAAGCTATTGCTACTGGGGGAATGGTTACCGGATCGCTGGTAATTTTTTGTGGAGTAATGGTGTCACCCGTTGCCATTGGAATGCTATTGAGTTTCCCGCACCCAATCTGGTGGCTTGGATTGGTAATGGTTGGCTCCTGTGGTTTAATGATTTATGGAGGAATCCAATCAATCCGAAAAGCTAAAAAACAGGAATGGCAGGCAAAGGAGGAATTGGAAAGACTCCAGTCGGAGGTGGCCGGGATAAAATCTACTGGGGTTCCTGTTCAAAAAACGGTGGTTGAAGCAACCCAAGTAAACAGTGAAGTGCTTGCCTATTGGATGTTTACAGCTGAGGAATGGAAACAATTTCTCGCGCTGGAAAAGAAGCGTAGAAAATCGAGCACAAGCTATGAAGCCGCGGCCATCGTAATCTTAGGAACGATTGGACTAATGTCCATGAGGGACGCTTCCTTATGGATGGCACTCCTGGTTAGCATTGTTATTGCTGCTATCGTTTCATGGCTGCGATGGGTGCTTACAATGAATTCATTTGGGAACGTACTTCCAAAAAATGAAGTAACCATAACCGATCAGTCTATTTTGATTAACGATAAATTGAATCCATACCGTTCCGAAAATTATTGGCTTGATAAGATCCAGATTTTAGACGGTGATCCCGATGTGTTGGAGATCACTTACGCCTGGAACACGCGAAAAGGGAATACCTTTGATGAAATGCGTGTGCCTATTCCGAAAGGAAAAAGAGATGAAGCCCTTAACGTGATCAATAAAATTTTACCGCCACAATCATGAAGAAAACCATACTTATATGTTTACTGCTATCGGCACAAAATATTTTTTGTCAAACCACCGATGCTGAAGTACAGGCTACCAACGCACAAATTGATGAAGGCGTGGTGAAGAAGGATGTCAAAAAACTTGAGCTGTTCTATGGCGATGATTTTGTTTTTACGCACGGATCGGGTTTGGTAGACACCAAAACTTCCTGGCTAAAAAATATTCAAAAACCCGATTTGCGCTACGTTTCGAGAAAACAAGATTCAACAAAAGTTGAAATGCATGGCGATGTGGCTATTGCTATCGGGCGGCTTGATATTGTGCGCGAGCAGACACAGGTGATATCAAAATATGGTATTTGGTATGTGCGCGTTTTTGTTCGCAGGGATGGCCGATGGCAATTGATCTCTCACCGAACAACTAAAGAGTGGCATGATCACTAGGTTATTGTTGCAGTGTAATATTCTCAAAGATTACACTAAGATCGGCAAGAGGGCCTGAAACCGAAGTATAGATGTTCATCCCTACTTGTAGCTCAGACGGGAGGTCTTCGCGGGTGTAAGACGTTAGCAAAACCCAGTTAACATCTACGGGAGATTTTTTATACATCGAAAAAACATTGCCCACCCGGGTCAGTCGCAAATCATGGCTGGTATAAGCATCAACGTAAGTAAACCAGCCCGGGTCACTGGTGTTCGCCACCTGGTTGCCCGAATCGCTGTTGCGTGTTGTTTTTGTCTCTGCTCCAATTCCATTCGGGGTGCCGCCTGTAACCACGTGGACATAATTTTGGTTGGCGCCTGCCGGATTGCGAGCGACCAATCCACCAAAGCATGCGCTGCAGGAAACGGACTGAGAATGGTCAGTTCTTTTCACCGCATTTACATGTGCTGATAGTGTAAAATCCCCATCGACCAGGCGGTAAATCATGCCCCCGGTGCTCGCGTTAAACCAGATAGCGTTTTGTGCAAGATCTAAGTGAAGTGTGGTGGCATTGTTGGTAACAACGGAATAAAAATCGGAATTGAAAAGTTTCCAGGTACTCCCAGCATGAGCGATTTCATCGGCTGCCAATACAGGATCGGTATCTTTAGGATCATCGCTTCCACAGGCTACAGACAGTAACAATAAAAAAAGCAGAATCTGTTTCATATATCTCAGGGTTGGAAGTTCTGTATCAGCTTACCCTCTAAAAGGAAACCGGCATTTTTCTCGTTCCCCCGAAAGGCTATTTCCGCCATTGGAATATTTTTTGATTGCTGAGTCAACCAATCGGGCCATCTTTCGTTTTTTCAAGTTTAAATGAACAAACTAATGCATTATACGACTCGCCTTGTATCGCTCTTTATTTTTTTAAGTGCTTTCACAATTCTTGCCCAGGATAAACCCCTCGACATGAAAATGGATTTCGAGGAATATGATCCGCCATCATCGTTGGTGGTGGCTGAGCATAAACTCACAAAGGCAAAATTTCCGTTCATCGATATCCACAATCACTTTTATGGGGGCATGTCAAAAGAAGAATTGGACAGTCGCGTAAAGTCAATGGATCAGATGAATCTTGTTGTGATGAACAATTTAAGTGGCCGTGGATTTGGAAACTCTGGTGAAACGCTTCTGGCCTCTCTTGAAACGATTAAGCAATACTACCCGAAACGTTTCATTCTCTTCACCAATATCGATTTTACCGGTATTGATGATCCCGATTGGGGAGCTCGCACAGCGAAGCAAGTAGAAGATGATGTGAAAAGAGGGGCAATGGGTTTAAAGATTTATAAAAACCTGGGAATACGGGCAACCGATAAAAATGGCAATCGAATAAAAGTAGATGATCCCCGCATTGATCCTGTATGGAGAAAATGCGGTGAGTTAGGTATTCCTGTTTTAATTCATTCGGCCGATCCAAAGCAATTTTGGGATCCAATCGATAATCAAAATGAGCGATGGCTCGAATTAAAACTACATCCCAACCGAAGATACGAAGACAAAGAGGTGCAATGGGCCGACATCATAGCCGAGCAACACAACATGTTTCGCAAACATCCTAAAACAAAATTTATAAACGCCCACTTAGGCTGGTATGGAAATGATCTGGCCAAACTTGGCAAGCTGATGGACGAACTTCCCAACGTATACACAGAGATTGGTGCCGTAATTGCCGAACTGGGTCGCCAGCCCAGGGCAGCCAAAGCATTTTTGACTAAGTACCAGGATAGAGTTTTGTTTGGAAAAGATAGCTGGGTGCCGGAAGAATACACAACTTATTTCCGCGTACTTGAAACCGAGGATGAATATTTTCCTTATCACAAACGCTACCACGCTTTTTGGCGCATGTATGGCCTTGGCCTTCCGGATGATGTGTTGAAAAAGATTTACTACAAAAATGCGTTGAAGTTGCTCCCTGGTTTGGATGCAAGTGCATTTCCGAAGTAAATTTATTTTTCAATACACCGTATGTCAATGAATATCCGGAATGCAACAGAAGACGACCTACCCGGCATTCTTGAAATTTATAATGACGCCATCATTAACACAACCGCTGTTTACGATTACCGCCCGCACACCCTGGACATGAGGATGGCATGGTTTAAAGAAAAAAAAGAAAAAGGTATTCCTGTTTTTGTTGCAGATAATAATGGCCAGGTGGCTGGGTTTGCATCGTATGGACCCTTTCGGGCATGGGCTGCTTATAAATATTCAGTTGAGCATTCTGTATATGTGCACACTGCCTTCAGGCGACAGGGAATTGCCAAACAGTTAATGCAGGTTTTGATTGAGCATATAAAACAAAAAGAAATTCATACCGTGGTTGCCGGCATTGATGCCAACAATGCCGTAAGCATTCATCTACACAGCCAGCTTGGATTTGTTGAGGCAGGTCATTTCAAACAGGTAGGCTACAAATTCGGGAAGTGGCTCGATTTAACATTTATGCAGCTTATCCTGAAGAACAATTTACAGCCTAAGGAAAACTAAGAGTATGGTAAGCCTGAAATTTGTAAATTGGCTGAACCAAATCAAAAGTCATGAATCGCAAACAAGCCTTGAAGACAATGGCTGCCAGTGCAGCAGGGTCTTTCGCTCTTCCCAGTTTAGCCAATGCTATGAATAAAACTGTTCCGGCCGATTTAAAAGGAAACATAAACCATTCCGTTTGTCAATGGTGCTATAGAGATATTCCGCTGGAAAAATTGTGCGAAGCTTCGAAAGAAATGGGCATTAAATCCATTGACTTGCTTGGCCCGGAGCAATGGGGTGTGGCCATTAAGTATGGTTTAACCTCCGCCATGGCTTATGCTACGGATGTTGGTTTGAACAAAGGCTTCAACGACCCTACGCTTCATGAAAAGTTGCTGAAGGACTATACTCTTAATATCCCAAAAGCGGCCGAATTAGGGCTGAAAAATGTGATTTGCTTTAGTGGAAATACAAATGGCATTAGTTCAGACCTTGGATTAGAAAACTGTGCTAAAGGCCTTGAGCCTGTTCTGAAAGTTGCGAAGAAATACAACGTTACAGTAACCATGGAACTACTGAACAGCAAAGTTAACCATCCCGACTATCAGTGCGACCACACTGATTGGGGTGTGAAGCTTTGCGAGAAACTTGGCTCCGAAAATTTCAAACTGCTCTACGATATCTACCACATGCAAATAATGGAGGGAGACGTTATCGCTACCATCAAAAAAAATATAAAATACATTTCACACTTCCACACAGGCGGAGTGCCCGGCCGGCATGAAATTGATGACACACAGGAGCTGAATTACCCGGCTATAATGAGAGCAATAAACGAAACAGGGTTTAAAGGATTTGTAGCCCAGGAGTTTGTTCCTGCCCGGCCAGATAAATTAAGCTCTTTGAAACAGGGGGTGGATATTTGTGATGTGTGATAGACTTCTGTAGGAAGACACAAGTATCAAAAATCGGATGAAATTTTGTCGGCCCGGAATATTGGCATTGATATTATCTTCATCCATGACTATGGCTCAATATTCCATTCCCAGGTTTGACGTTCAAGGCCACCGCGGTGCGCGCGGATTGATGCCTGAAAATTCTATTCCTGCATTTCTTTTGGCACTCGATTCAGGTGTAACAACGCTTGAGTTGGATCTTGCCGTTACGAAAGACAAGCAGTTGGTTGTTTCTCACGAGCCATGGATGAACGCGGCCATTTGTGCTGACCCGAATGGCAATCCGATCAGCGCAAGCGAAGAAATGAAGTTCAATATTTTTCAAATGCCTTATAGCGAAGTGGCCTTGTGGGATTGCGGTTCGAAAGGACATCCAAAATTCCCGGAGCAACAAAAACTCAAAACAATCAAACCATTATTAACGGATGTTATAATCGCAGTAGAAAACCATATTAAAAGTTTTTCACGCTACGAGGTAGACTACAACATCGAAATTAAATCGGAACCTAAGGGCGATAATTTATTTCATCCGACACCCGAGGAATTTTCTGAGCTGGTAATTAAAACACTGGAGGATTATCTTCCCATGCAGCGTGTTATTATCCAATCGTTCGATTTCAGGGTTTTGCGTTACATCCACGAAAAGCATCCGGAGATCCGGTTGGCTGCGTTGGTAGAAAACACAAAGTCCATTGACGCTAACCTAAAAGATTTGGGCTTTATACCCGATGTTTATAGCCCTGAATTTATTTTGCTTAACGCAGAAAAGGTAAAGTATTTGAAATCTAAAAAACCGGCCTCATCGAAAAACGGAAAGCGGTTACATGTAATCCCCTGGACGGTGAATGAGATAAAAGACATGAAGGCTTTGAAAGCGATGGGCGTGGATGGTATTATTACCGACTATCCCAACAGGGCCAAGGCAGTTCGGTAAAAATTATTCAAATTTTTGGTGTGGGTTGCACCTCCCCGCTAATCCCTTAAAATTATTGCCCACCAATGGCTTGTAATCCTCCTGTATGCAAAACCAAAACTGTACTTTCCTTTTCAAAAAAACCTTTTTTTACAAGGTCAGCAACGGCCCAAAATAGTTTGCCTGAATAAACGTGTTCTGTTGGAAGGCCGGATTGCCCCATCTCTTCCATAAATTTCTGCAGATGAGGATTTGTTTTGGCATAGCCCCCTTGGTGGTAATCCAAAAGTAATTGCCAATTGTCTGAGGGATTGCTCAATAATTTTTGGATTTCAGATTTTAAGAAACCCCCGTTCAAAATTGGTACTCCAATAATTTTTCTTTTCCCGGAAAAGGCATTGATAATACCGGCTATGGTTCCGCCTGTGCCTACAGGCAAACACAAATAATCAAACTTGGTTTCAAGTAAGCATTTGCCCAACTCCTCACAACCTTGAACAGCAAGTGCGTTGGTTCCACCTTCCGGAATAATAAAACATTTTCCAAATTTCTTTTCCAGGGAAGCGTGGAAAGTTTGTTCAGTTTTATTTCGATAATCCGTGCGCGATATAAAGTGAAAATTCATTCCACACTTTTCGGCAAATGAAAGTGTTGAATTAAGCGGGCGTACTTCTTCCCCTCTTATTACACCAATACTTTTTAAACCTAATTCTTTACAAGCTGCCGCGGTGGCATAAATATGATTGGAATATGCACCTCCAAAAGTGAGGACCGTGTCATAATTTTCTGTTATTGCATGGAGCAAATTGTATTTCAGTTTCCACCACTTGTTGCCCGAAACAAAAGGATGGTTTTGATCTTCCCGCCTCACCAATAATTTAATATCGAATGGAGCCAAAACCGGAATTTTAAGCTCCTGGATGGGTGGCTCCTCATATGAAATCCAATGTGCTTCAGGTCTCATTTAGGCCCTAAATGTATTGGATTTCAGTGAGCATTGGCCATTTGCTAAATAATTTAGTAATATTGTAAATGGACTATTTAAAAGGGCGAGGGGCTCAAATTGTAACGGGCAATAAATTTCTTAAGAATGAATATGTGGCCGAGCACATTGAAGGGCTTGATGAAGAGATGATAACCAGCCCTGCCACGCAAATATTTCAAGAGTCCCCCAAAAAAATTGTTAATAAAGTTGACAGTCCGGATTTGGGTATGGCCTTTTCCATGAACCCCTACCAGGGTTGCGAGCATGGTTGTATTTATTGTTATGCCCGGAACACACATGAGTATTATGGCTTCAGTGCGGGCCTGGATTTTGAAAGTAAAATTATTGTGAAGAAGAATGCAGCGGCTCTGCTGGAACAACATCTCTTACAAAAAAACTGGAATGCAGTGCCCATCATGTTATCCGGGAACACGGATTGTTACCAGCCGCAGGAAAAGGAGTTTGAACTCACTCGCAGCATGCTCAAAGTGTTGGCTCGTTATCGGCATCCGGTTTCCATCATCACAAAAAATAGTCTCATACTTCGTGATATTGATTTGCTTTCTGATTTGGCGAGTGAACGATTGGTGACTGTAATGATTTCTATCACCACATTAGATGAAGACCTTAGAAGAAAAATGGAACCACGCACGGCAACTTCCATGAAACGAATGAAAGTAGTAGAAGAGCTGAACAAAGCGGGAGTTCCCACAGGCATTATGAATGCCCCGATTATTCCGGGGCTCAATCATCATGAAATTCCATCCATACTTCAAACTGCCTCCGAACATGGTGCGGTAGGTGTGGGGATGACCGTAGTTCGGTTGAATGGCGCTATCGGAAAAATATTTGAAGACTGGCTCCGTAAAAACTTTCCAGACCGGTTTGAAAAAGTGTGGAATCAAATCTGTGATTTACATGGAGGCGATGTAAACGATTCGGTTTATGGAAGGCGGATGCGTGGAGAGGGAAACCTGGCGCAGATCATCCACCAACTTTATAGCACTTCGAAGAGAAAGTATTTTGAGGGTCGCGGCTTTCCTCCCTACGATTTAACAAAGTTCAGGAAGGGTGGAAATTTTTCTTTGTTTTGAAATTTTTTTAAAAAGGCCGTTCATCCTCCTACAATAAATTTATCCTCAATCAGCTCCAGCCCCTTTAATTTCAGGTAGAGCTGGGCGAGGGCAACCACATCGCCAACGCAGTAAGCGGATATCTTGTTCAGGTTTTTTTCCTGGTAATATACTTGGTTCACCAGGCTCCCATCCATATCGTTTTTACTGGTGGGGATATTAAAAATAGCGGCCAATAGATCGAGAGAGGTATAATGCTTGTGGTCACCAAACTTCCACATCTCCAGCGTGTCGAGGTGGGGAACTTCCCATGGTTTTTTTCCGGAATGGTTCAACATCGATGGAATTGGAACGCTGTTTACCAGCATTCTTCGGGTGAGGTATGGAAAATCAAATTCTTTTCCATTGTGCGCGCATAGCCTTAAATTATTTTGATCGGATTTTTCGAGAAGTGATTTAAAATCATCGAGAAGTTTTCTTTCATCATCGCCACAGAGGCATCGGGTTTTCAGCCCAAGCTTCCCTGGTTCGGGCTCATAAAATTTCCCTACTGCAATTACAATTATTTTTCCGAACTCGGCATAAATGCCTGCACGCAAGTGAAACATCTCCTCATCCGTTTGGCTAACTTCCTTTTTAAAGAATGAAACCTTCCGGGCCCACTGAGTTTTTAATCGCTCACTAAGTTGTGTGTAATCACTTGTACAGGCAACCGTTTCAATGTCGAGAAAGAGAATGTTGGAGAGGTCTGGGTGCATAGTAAGTCGTTAGTCTTGAGTCATTAGTATTGGAGATGAAAACATAAGGGTTCCACAATTGTCAACTGTTAAATTGTCCATTGTCAATTTGTTTATCCACATCCTAAATTCTTTTTCAAATCCCTTTGTGGTAATCCTCCGAAATCAAACTCTTTTTCAACTTCAGGGGCCTGTTCGGTCTTGCTCTCTTTTGGAGATGACTTTTTAGGAATGCTGCTCTGTCTTTTTGGCTTTGTTTTGCTCATTCTTACCCAATGTAATCAAAGGATTAAAATCATTGCTTATCGAATATTGGAACTCTATCTTGCGCTGTTTAAAATGAATCTAAATAAGTGACGGACAATTTCATTAAAACAGTGGCTGACATGGAACCTGCAGAAAGCGCTGTAATTAGCGGTTTTTTGGATGAAATACTGTCCAATAAACTTCTTGAAATGGGTTTTTTGCCCGGCACTGCTATTCGTTTCAATTTCAAAGCCCCTTTGGGCGACCCGGTTTGCGTAACGGTTTCCGGGTATGATTTATCGCTTCGTGTGGAGGAAGCCCGATCCATAACCATTTTTAACTGATGGCCAGTTCAAAACTAAAAATAGCATTGGCCGGCAAGCCCAACACAGGGAAGTCTTCACTCTTCAACCAGTTGACCGGGCTCAACCAAAAGACTGGAAACTTTCCCGGGGTTACGGTAGATAAAAAAACAGGTCAATGCCAACTCACCGAAAGTGTGATTGCCGAAATTATTGACTTGCCGGGAGCGTATAGTCTTTACCCACGCACGCTCGATGAGCAAATCGTAACCGAAGTTTTTACCAACAAAGCCAACATCAATTTTCCCGACAAGGTAGTGTTGATAGCCGATGCGACTAATCTTAAAAATTGTTTGCTCCTGCTTTCGCAACTGATTGATTTGAGATTGCCTGTTATCCTGGCCATCAATATGATCGATCTATCAGCTAAGTCGGGCCAGAGTATTGATATTAAGACATTATCGGAAGAATTGGATTTGCCTGTAGTCATGATCAATGCGCGACTCGGTCATGGTATGGAGGAGCTCAAAAATAAAATGGCTGCACCAACGCATCGCTCCAGTAAAGAAGTATTTCGCGTTAATGGTGAATTACGCGATGCCGTAAATGCCATTCAAACGCGGTTCACATCGGCCAGCGATTTTGAAGCGTACCAATTGCTTCAGCAATCGAACAATTTAAAATTTTTGTCGGATGAGGAGCGAACTTTCATTCAGGGTGTAGCCGGGCAATACCAATTTTTTCCAGCCAAATTTCAGGGAGCGGAAATTATTCAACGGTATGGATTCATTCAAAATTTATTGAACAAAGTCATTCTCAAAACTTCCAACCCCGATTGGAACAAAACCAATCGTGTACTCGATAGCATACTGACTCACAAAATTTGGGGCTACCTGATATTTTTTGGTGTGCTGTTCCTGATTTTCCAATCCATTTTCGCGTGGGCTCAACCAGCCATGGATTTTATTGATGGCCTCTTTGCAAGTTTAAGCTACAGACTTGGCAACGCCTTTCCGGAAGGCCCCCTCTTCGACCTCATCACCCAGGGTGTGATACCCGGAATCGGGGGCATCGTAATTTTTATTCCGCAGATAGCATTCCTGTTTGCGTTCATTTCCATATTAGAAGAAACGGGCTACATGGCACGCGTAGTTTTTCTCATGGACAAAATCATGCGCAAGTTTGGATTGAACGGTCGCAGTGTTGTGCCACTCATGTCGGGGGTGGCGTGTGCTATTCCGGCTATTATGGCAACCCGCACAATTGATAATTGGAAGGAGCGCCTCATCACCATAATGGTTACACCGTTCATGAGCTGCTCGGCCCGGTTGCCAGTATTCACCATTTTGGTAGCCCTTATTGTACCCGATAATAAAGTGCTTGGTTTTTTTAATCTTCAGGGCCTGGCGCTCATGGGTCTTTACCTGATGGGATTTATCGCGGCTATTCTTTCGTCCGTTTTGATGAAACTATTCATTGAAACAAAAGAGCGGAGTTTTTTAATTATGGAAATGCCGACTTATCGCAAGCCTAAGTGGAGCAATGTTGGCTACACTATCTTAGAAAAGACGAAAGCTTTTGTGTTTGAGGCAGGCAAAATAATTTTGGCCATCTCGGTAATTCTCTGGGCGTTGGCGAGCTACGGCCCGGGCGATGAAATAAAAAATGCGAATCAGGCTGTAATGGCGCAGCTAAACGGCAAACCGGCAACACCCGGTGAAATTGCAAACTTGGAGGCGGCATACAAATTAGAACACTCCTATGCAGGAAAGCTGGGCAAGTTGCTCGAGCCGGCCATTAAGCCCTTGGGTTACGATTGGAAAATTGGGATCGCATTGATCACATCTTTTGCAGCACGCGAAGTTTTTGTTTCTACTGTGGCCACCATTTATAGTTTGGGTAGTACCGAAGATGAATCTACTATCAAAGAAAGATTACAAACTGAAATAAATCCGGAAACGGGTGGGCCGCGTTTTACCACTGCGGTTGGATTTTCATTGCTTGTATTTTATACGCTCGCTATGCAATGTATGAGTACGCTTGCGGTGGTCTATCGTGAAACAAAAGGCTGGAAGTGGCCTTTAATCCAAACCGTTTATATGACTGTAGTGGCCTATATGAGTGCGCTTATTGTTTACCAGGTGTTGAAATAACAAAATATCGTTATGACAATTTCTACTTTATTAAAAGAGGTTACCCAGGCGCTTGAGTTAAGGAATATACCTTATATGGTATCGGGAAGTATGGCCATGATAGTATATACAGTGTCCAGAACAACACGCGACATTGACATTGTAATCGAACTCTCTCATGAATCCCTTGAATCCTTCTATGAATTGTTTGATGAAAATTTCCACCTTCATAAGCAAACGGTTGAAGAAGAATTGCAAAAAAGGGGAATGTTCAATGCTATTGACCATCGCACCGGAATGAAAATTGATTTTGTGATCAAGAAAAATTCTGCCTATCGCAAAGTTGAATTTGAACGGAGAACCCGACACATGCTATTTGATCAGGAAGTTTGGGTGGTCTCAGTTGAAGACCTTATCCTATCGAAGCTTATCTGGATACAGGAAGTCCAAAGTGGCAGGCAAATGGAAGACATTAGGAGTCTCCTTCAAACCCGCCCCAATATCAGTTACCTGAAAAAGTGGATAAATGAATTAGGCCTCCATACCTTTGGCTTATTGTGAAAGACACGCCAGACCATATATTCCAGAAGCAGCTCGAAATATGGCTTGCAAAGCCGGAGCCGGAGCGGTTCAGGCTCACCCTCGATGCCATAGATGAAGTAAATGCGCAAACTGAGCAACGAATAAGAACCCAACACCCGGGGATAGCTGATGGGGATTTGCGAGCTGAATTTATCCGCGAGAATTATCAGGACGAGTTGGACCCTATTTACCTGGAAAGCATTATGAAGTGGGTGCGCGAAAAATACAAGGCAGCAAAATGAGCGCGCTTTTAGTCTATCAGGTATTTAGCTAATACCCCAATTATCGTTATTTTCACTAACGGTTTTCTCATTGAAAAAGATTCTTATACCTTATCGCTTCACCAATACCAAATCCCAAAACCATGAAACAATTTCTTTTTATACTTTCCGTTTGCTTGTTGTTGATTTTTTCGTGTTCGCCTAAAAATGAAACGGCTGAGTTGCCACCAACGTTAGACAGCTTATTGACACAATATCATGAAGAGCGATTAAAACTGTTCCCATTCGATGCTACCCAAATAGGTGATGCCCGCTATAATGACCTGATGCCGAATGATATTACGGCAGATTTCCGAAATAAGGTAAAGGATCTATACACCCGCTACCGCAGCCAACTCACCGCTTTCGACAGGAGCAAATTATCGGAAGCTGACCAAATGAACTATGATGTTTTGCTTTGGGAATGCGATATCACTCTGGAGAGTTTTCAATTCAAGGATTACCTCATGCCTGTAAACCAGTTTTGGGCTAAGCATTTAACGATTGGCCAATTGGCAAGTGGATCGAGCATTCAGCCATTTAAAACAGCTAAAGATTATGACAACTGGCTGTCTCGACTTAATGCATACGTGGAGTGGTGCGACACGGCCATCGTAAACATGCGGAAAGGAATGGCCGAAAAATATGTGATCCCAAAATCGTTGGCCTTAAAAGTTGTTCCGCAGCTATCCAGTTTAGATCATGGCCCGGTTAAAGATCATTTGTTTTATAGCCCGATAAAAAATTTGCCAGCCGACTTTTCTGCGGAGGATAAAGCCCGGCTCACCAAAGCTTACGAGGAAATTATTCAATCGAAAATTATTCCTGCCCATAAAAAGCTGAAAGACTTTATGGTGAAAGAATATATCCCCGCTTGCCGCGCCAGCAGCGGTGTGAGCGATGTGCCTGCCGGAAAAGAGTATTATGCTTTTCTAATTAAGGTTTACACCACGACAAGTAAATCGGCTGATGAAGTTTTTGCCCTTGGCCAAAGCGAAGTGGATCGTATCACAAAAGAAATGGAAGCCGTGAAGGAACAAGTTGGTTTTAAAGGCGATTTGAAAGCTTTCTTCAATCATCTTCGTGTAAGCAAAGAGTTGATGCCCTATACTAAGCCGGAACAGGTGATTGATAACTTCAATGCCATTCATGAACGAATGAAACCAAACCTGGCCAAGCTGTTCGACAAAACTCCAAAATCAAAATTTGAAGTGAAACGCACGGAAGCATTCCGTGAAGCATCGGCAAGCGCAGAATACAATACAGGTTCGCAAGATGGTTCGAGGCCTGGCGTTTTCTACGTTCCTATTCCCGATGTAAAAACATACAATGTGTTGTCTGATGAAGATCTTTTTTTGCATGAGGCAATTCCAGGCCACCATTATCAGCTCTCCCTGCAAACGGAAAACACTTCACTTCCCGCTTTCCGCAGGATATTGGGCTACAGTTCATACTCGGAAGGCTGGGCGCTTTACACGGAATCGCTTGGGAAAGAGTTGGGGTTATACACAGACCCATACCAATACTTCGGAATGCTAACGGCAGAAATGCACCGCTCCATCCGGCTGGTAGTTGATGCCGGAATGCATACCCAGGGCTGGACGCGTGAACAAGCCATTCAATATTCTTTAGACCACGAAGCTGAAACGGAAGACGCCATAATTGCAGAAATTGAACGGTACATGGCGATCCCGGGTCAGGCGCTGTCATACAAGATCGGCCAGTTGAAAATCCGCGAGCTGCGCACCAAGGCCGAAAAAGAATTGGGCGACAAATTCAGCATTGCTCAATTCCACAACCAAATTTTAGACTCCGGGTCCATTCCGCTCAGTGTGCTGGAGGGAAAAATTAATAGTTGGATTGAGTCGATTAAGAAGCAGGGATAAGTCCGATTATATCGCCAATGGTAAGGGGTTCTAAAAACTCCTTACTTTTGTAGAAATGACTCGCAATAAAAAGTATCGGCTCAATCGCCTTTTCAGGGATTTTTCCCTGTTGGCGCTGCTTATACTTTATTCGGCTGCATCGTTGCGGGTAGATTCGTTGCACCAGTTTTTTCATGCTGAAGAAATAGTTGAGTTGCACTCCCTTGAGCACGAAAGCGATCCGTGTCATAAAAGTATTTATCATCAGCAAAGTGAAAAGGGCTGCCACCACCAATCACACCTGTCATCAAACACCAAGTGCCCTCTTTGCGAACACAAAGTCAGTTCCGATGAACTGTGTTTTATCCTGGAAAAGGATCAAACCATAAATTATTCTACTTCCTCAGAAATTCTAGTTAAGGAAAATCTTTCATCTCCATCCATTTTTCTTTCTTCCGGCAGAGCTCCGCCACAATACGTTTAAGTTCGTCTCGCGCAAGCGTTCAAATCTTTTTTCAAACTAAAAGGCTAACACCCCTCGATGGGCGTCAGCTTTAAATTTAAACGTAATGGTCTTCAAAAAAACCTCGGGCCTTATTGGGCTTGGATTATTGGTAGTTGTGGCTGTGCACTCGCAGGGAGATTGCCAAATTTCCTTTTCCGGAAAAATTATTGATGAAGTCGGTGAGCCCCTGGTGGGCGCTACAATAATTTTAGGCGCCCATGCTTTTACGGGAACATCGGACACGAACGGAAATTTTCGGTTTGAAAATATCTGCCCGGCTAAATACACGTTGGTAATTCAGTATGTTGGATTTCAAACACATGAATCAAACATAGAGATCGAAGAAAGCCTCCATCGCGGTTTTGTTTTATCGGTTGATGTAGCGCAATTGGATGAGGTGGTCATCCGGGCGCATCATGCACAAACTGAACATGCGCACAACATGACAACGATAAGCGCTAAACAACTTGCGCAAACGGCAGGGAAGAGTTTAGGCGAAACGCTCAGGGAAATTCCCGGGGTGAGCACTATTCAGTCGGGGCCAGGAATTTTTAAACCCGTGATACACGGGCTGCACAGTCAACGTATTTTGATTCTTAACTACGGCATCCGGCAGGAAGGCCAGCAATGGGGTGCTGAGCACGCCCCGGAAATCGATCCGTTCATCGCTTCGAATATGGTGGTGATAAAAGATGCCACCGCAATTAAATATGGCACGGATGCTTTGGGCGGAGTAATCGTAGTAAACCCGCCTGAATTACCCGAAAAAGCGGGTATTGGTGGGGCTTTTAATGCTGTGGCTCAAAGCAATGGGAGGTCGGGAACACTTTCCGGCTACGTGGAAGGTGGCCTGCCTGCCGGACAGGCAGGCATAAAAAACCATGACGGTTGGGGATGGCGTGTGCAGGGAACCGGCAAGCGTGCGGGCGATTATCATGCTCCGGATTATTCGCTTACCAATACCGGGTTGAAAGAACTAAATTTTTCGGTTGCAACCGGTTTGCACAAACCCGATTATGGATTCGAAATTTTCTTCAGCCGTTTTTATACGGAGTTGGGAATTTTGAGAGGCACATCCATCGGAAATGTTCAGGATTTAATTGTCGCCATGAAGAGCGAGCCTCCACTGTACACCGAACCGTTTAGTTACCGCATTGGCGAACCCCGACAGGAAGTGGCTCATAACTTACTAAAGGTAAATGCTCACAAAAAATTTTTGAAAGGTGAGGGGCGATTGCAGTATGGCTTTCAGCAAAACAACCGTAAAGAGTTTGACATCAGGAGTGGAAGCCTGCAATCTATTCCTGCGCTTGACCTGGTGTTGCAAACGCACACAGTGGAAGGTGAGTGGGAATTGGAAGGCGAAAAAAAACAGCTGCTGTGCATAGGCATCACAGGCATGGCACAAAAAAATACAAACATACCTGGCACACAGCGCATTCCGTTCATACCTAACTTCGCCAGCTTTTCGGGTGGAGCGTTTGGGGTTGCTCAGTTTTTTATTAGCCAATGGAAAGTAGATGCCGGCCTTCGTTATGATCTTCGGCATTACCAGGTGAAAGGCTATGACTACAAGAATTCATATTTTGATGATGCACTCTCATTTGGCAATGTGAGTGTAACTACAGGAGCAAGTTTAGCTATAAATGCAAAGCAGTCGCTCCATTTCAGCGCCAGCAGTGCCTGGCGGCCGCCCCATGTGGCCGAACTGTATAGTTTAGGTACGCACCAAAGCGCAGCAGCAATTGAATATGGTTTACTACTGAACGATTCCACCAACGAAGTAATGCAGATCGGGGATGTGCCTTTTAAAAATGAGCAGGCTTTAAAAATTATTGGATCACATCAATTTCATAATAATCATTTTCAAAATGAAACGACTATTTATTCCAATTGGATTAGCAACTATATTTATTTAAAGCCAACGGGCATCACGCAAAACATCCGGGGTGTATATCCTTATTACCGTTACGCTCAAACCAATGCTTTGTTTTTTGGGATGGATTGGTCAACGTCAGTAAGTCTTTCGGATAAATTTAAGGTGAAGCAAAATGTTTCGCTGCTCCGCGCAATCAATCAATCGGGCACCGGCAACCTGCCATACATTCCTCCAAACCGTTTTGATTGGTCACTGCGGTTTGAAGAGCCCAAGAAATTATTGTTGAATAATTTTTTCTTCGAAGCTAAAGCCCGTCTTACATTGAAACAGGCTAATGCTCCGCGGGTGATTCCACCGGAACAAATTATAAACCCTGGAAATTTATTGGTGACGGATGGTTCCAATTTCGATTTTGCTGCAGCCCCACCAGCCTATTGGTTGCTCAATGTGTCAACAGGTTTCTCGGTGCAGGCCGGAAAAACAAAAATAGATTTCAGCCTGGCAGCCGAAAACTTGTTAAACCAATCGTATCGTGAATACACAAACCGCTTTCGGTATTTTGCTGATGAACGGGGCAGGAATTTTATTTTTTCGATCCGGGTAAATTTTTAAATAGTAATAACGATGATGAGGTCGCTCCTGTTTTTTTCTGTTATGCTACTAACTCTCCCCGGTTGCGTGGAAGAGCCGGTAAAAGAATCGACACTCGAAATGATCACTAAAGTGATCTTAACATTTACTCCAACCAATGGAGACCCGGCCATCATCCATTCGGCAACAGACCCCGATGGCGATGGCGTGAAAAATATTTCCCCAAATGGAACGATCATTTTGGCGCAGGATAAAACCTACACGCTTTCCCTAGCTTTGATCAATGAGCTGGCCGATCCCTCAAGCCCTGAATACAACATTACCAATGAAGTGGAAGAAGCAGGCGATGAGCACCTTTTCTTTTTTGCGTGGACGAACAATATTTTTTCTTCCCCCTCTGGAAACGGAAATGTGGACAACCGAAGTGATGCATTAAACTACCTGGACATGGATGAGGCCGGACTTCCCCTTGGTCTTTCAACCAGTTGGAAAACTACCGCAGGGGCTCAAAATGGCGCTTTTAATATTCTTTTAAAGCACCAGCCCGGACTGAAATCCATCAACTCTGCATCAACAGTGGGTGAAACGGATTTGGATATTACATTTAATATAGAAGTGCAATAGAGGTTGCGACCGGCCCCAGATTAATTTTTGGCAACTTCCTAAGCTTGGTTCGTGAGGACACGAACCAAGGCTGTAGCTTTTTAAGGGACGACTATTTATAGTATCTATTGGTTTGATTCAGAAAACTTTTCTGAGTCTTCATAAAAATGATACTCCAGGATTTTATCATCCTTGATCACGCACATCAACGCCCAGTCGCTGGGAAATGATTTTCCGGTAGCTTTTACCACGTGCGTGAACTTACCGTTGGCAAAAGATACATTTCCTTCTCCCACAATATTTTCTACACTGAAGGCCTTGGTATCAAACGCATTGCCCAGATTGGAGAGAAATGTTTTGGCGCCTTCTTTCCCTTTGTATGTGCCGTAGATCTGTTGACCGGAACGTTGAGAATCGCGGATGGCGGTGACGGTACAACTGTCGTGAAAAGAATTTACGATTCCGTTAAAATCTCCGTTGCTGAAGGCGGTGAAAAAACCTTGAACGACTTCTTTACTTTGTCTTTTTGTTGTTTCCATTGTTTTTGTTTGTTTGGTTTGACTGATTGAATGTGTGATGATGCCGATGAGCAGGCACACAGTTGCGAGTGGTTTGTTCATAATAGTTTGTTTTGGTTGTTGCTTGAATTCCTGTTGTTTATTCTGTAAAATTGAAGGGTATGTATGTTAGTGGCAAGTATGTACCAAATAGTACTCTACGCACCAAAAGGAATCTATTATTGAGTATCAACTGATTAAAATGAATAAGAAAGAGAAAGAAATTGCGCTGTGCCCCGTGGACTTTGCCTTTCGGAGGATCGGGGGGAAGTATAAGGCGAGGATATTATGGCATGTGCATCGAAGTAAAGTGCTCCGTTACGGTGAACTCAAACGTACACTCCCCGACATCACGACAAAGATGCTCACCCAAACTCTTCGCGAGCTGGAGGGCGATACGCTACTCAACCGAAAAGTATACATGGAGGTGCCACCCAAGGTGGAATACACGTTGACGGCCATTGGAGAAGAGTTAATTCCGTCCATCCGGACCTTGATGACGTGGGGGGATAAACAAATGAATAAGAAAAAAATGAAGACTGTCTAGCATGCGAATTCATGGCCCGGAAATAAATCCATTCTGGCGCAAGTCTTCGGCTGCGTGAGTAGGCATGTGCGAGACTTGTGCCATTATACAAGTGGATTGGCTAAGCCTTGGTTCGTGTCTTCACGAACCAAGGTTGTGGAGGTTGAGCCTAGCTCTAAATTAATTTTTGGCAGCTTCTTCTTTTAAAAGCATCTCCACCAGTTTTTTGTCGTCTTCCGTAAGCTTATCGGAAACATTGCTGCTCACGGGCTTATACCAATCAAATTTGGAGAAGTATTCGCGAAGGCTATCTAATTTAAACTGATGCCCATGGCGGGCAAAAATATGATTCCGCAAAAGGAGTAAGTCCGGTTTGCTGAATCCGGGAAACTCAGCAATTTTTCCATTAAAAACAGCCAGGCATTTAGTTTCGGTAACCACCGGTGCGGGCTCTTGTTCGGGCGCGTTTACATCAGGCTCGCTATCTACATACTGCGATTTCGTTTCGGCAAACAAAAATATTTCATGAAGCAATGAAACCCTGGTTTTGTCTTCGGTTTGATAAGAGTCCAATGTTGTATAGCCACGATTGACGATTTTGTCTTCATTCAACTCAAGAAAAATTATTTGGAATTGGCACGAACTGGGCGTACAGCCCCATGCCCTTCCAAAAGCCAGCAAACTATTTCCGCTGCCGGACTTTTGGCTTTCCATTAAACTAACAAACTCCGATTGTTTATTTAGATCCAAGTCGCCAACAATGGCGTCATTGTATTCGATCGGTATGGTGACGCCTTTTTTATCCACTAAGGTTATTAAGTTTTTGAATGCAGCATTGGCATTGTCTTCCGCTAGAACAACGGTTTCGGTTGCTTCTGTCTGATCTTGATTTTCGGTTGTTTTGGAGGTACATGCCGGAAATAAAACCGGGATAAGTAGAATTACAGCAAAAACTTTTTTCATAAAAATTATTGGATTATTCATTAGGTAATAAGCTGATCCGTCAATCGCACTTTTCGGGTTTTTCAGCTTTATATTTTTTTAACAAGGCAATCATTTCCTCGTTGCCATTGCTTTCCGCGCCACCCAATGCCGAAGCCCGGTTGCAATCGAAGTTCCCGTCAGGATCTTCCCAACAAAATTGATTTGGGTCGGCACCAGCCATAAGCATGAACTCTACAGTTTCAATATCACCTTCAATAGATGCGGAAATCAGGTATGAGCCATCGCAAAATCCCTCGCCCCCATGAATTTCTGAAAACAAAGTTCCGTCTACCACAGGCGCTACCAAATTCCTTATCTCTTTGTTTTTGGTAGCTAAAATGGATGGCATGCCCCACGGGTCTAATTCAGAGCGGGTTAATCTCGCTCCCTTGCCCAATAGTTCCTTAATCATTTCAACATCTCCATTTTGAACTGACCAATAAAGCGCTTCATTAGTGCCGGCTCCGCTTTCAATGAGCTCCCTTAATAAATCGTGATCTTGAAGTTCGCATGCAAGCGGAATAGCCGGGAGCTGGTCTGCCTTTCGCTTTAGCAGGTTCCTGATCTGGCTTACATCTTTTTCACTTACGGCACATTTCATCAATCCATCAAGTGCGAATTGCGAGCCGGCCTCGATGAGCAACTCTGCACTTTGGCGGTTGCAGGGAGTAGGATATTCATTTCGATCTGAGCCTTCTTCTCCCGGAAAATAGGTGGCTATGTTGGGATCAAACCCCTGCTCCAGCAAAAACTCCACAATATCCTCATCATCAGAAAACTGGTACAAAAAAGTGCCCGGCATATAAACCGGTGTTTTGGTTTTTTCAAAATCAAGAAGGGCAGCTTTATTCTCAAGGATCAATTTTTTAGCCGTTGAAATATCTTTTTGGGTAATGAGGTCAACAATTCTATTGTACAGATCAAAGACAGGATCATCCGTAGCAACGCGCTGGTTATCTATAACGGGCTGATTGTAGGCAGAGTCCAATGAAGGAATGCTGTCCGCGTCACCGGTTGTTTCAGTTTTGGTAGAGCAGGAGCAGACTGCGATCAAAATTGCCAATAGAATAATTTTGCTATGCATAGGTTTTAATCTTTTTCTTTTACGATTTCCCCTTCGCGGTACTCCCGCTTCAGCAGTAATTTACCGGTTTCATCATACAACTTCCAGGTGCCGTGCCGTTTATCGTCTTTAAATTTGCCTGTCATTTTGGTTTCCCGGTTGGGATAGTATTCAATATAGGAACCATCTTTAAATCCATTTTTTGATTCCACTTTAAATTGAATGGTGCTGTCAGGGAAATATCCGAAATAGTCTTTCTGGTTAGGATTTTCATTATAGAGATCGGGCAAAGCCATCGGATCGCTATCTTTTATTTCCGGAAGCGGTTCTTCCTTGATGAGAACTTCCTCCTTCAGTTCCGTTACATTTTTTACTTCGCTTGTTTCCGGTTCAACAAATTGCTCTGCCAGCGTTGTTTCAAATCCATTTTCTACTGGCACCAGTTGAATGCCGATGTCGCGGAAGCAAACGATATAATCTTTGTTGGCAGTCATGGCGGTGCGGGTAGAAGGGTTGGCCAGGTTTTTTGCTGTATTGAAAAGATTGGGTGCATGCATGTAAACAAACACCGTTCCTTCATCTTCAAACCCCTTTCTGAAATTCCTGAAATCTTCCGACCGGTCTAATGTTTTCTTGTCGAGATAGTCATCGATTATGCCTTTAACGGACTCCGGGCTATTGCTGAAGACGACAAAATTATTGATGATGCTGTAGTAGGGTTTATCATACCGCGCAAAAAACTTGCCCAGCAAAATATTGAAAAGACCTTTCATGCTTAAGTAGCTAATGGAATAGCCCCGGTGCTCCACAGTCTTGAACTTTACAGGAGTTCGTTTGCGGATCATTTTTTCAATGTACTCCAGGTTGTTGCGCGCCAACTCTACGTTATGGGCTTTTAAAACCAGCACCGCTTCGTTGCGCACACCGGTGCCGGCCGATGGAAGTTCCATGATGGCCACTTCATCACCGATCCAATCCATAATATTTTTTTGAAGATCGATTTTTAAATAATCCTCTACCCGTTTAAAACTTTCGCGGTACTCGGTATACTCCTGAACGTCTTTCTTCAGGTTGGTCTCAAAGTTTTTAAAAAAATCGCTGAAGCTGGTGAAGCCAAGCCCTAAATAGAAAGCTGTGCGCTGCGGGGCTATTTGGGTAATATCGGTTGGGCCTTTGCCCGAAAGGTGAAGTGATTTAATATAAGACTCAATGCTATCGTTGATGGTAGTGATGCCGGAGATCTTCATCTCCTCATGCTCCAGCGAAATATCTAACCGTGAAGTGAGGAGCGCTTCCGAAAATTGAGCGGCATATTCATTTACGTCTGTGCTGTAAACCGCCAGGTAGCGGGGCAGTGCCTGGTAGTTGATGTAGATGCGGCCCATGCCATCTTCGGGTGGGCTTACGTTTTTCAAAAATGTTTTGCTGTTCAGAAGATTGTCTCCTTTCGAGGCATCAATGGAAGCCGTTACCAGCGACCGGTTGAACGAGGCCACCATGTAGCTGCTTTTCATGGCTAGGAACAAGGTGCTGTTGTCTTCGGCATTGTAAACCAGGAAGAGCGGCTCACCATCGTATGTTTCTTTTTTAATGGAATACCCGCCACCGGATACGGACGTGATATATTCCTGTAAAGCAGCGATCATGGAAGTCTTTTGCAGATCGACCACGAAAAGAAAATCGTAATCGCTGGTGCTCACCATGTGCGATGAAATGATCACCGGCCGCGAACCCACAATGCTGAACAACAAATCATTATCGCGGATGAGCGAATCGAGCGAGTTGGCCGAGGCCGACAGGGAAGCGAAATATGAATTTTTCTGGAGGTGTCTCCATTGCAGCGAACCTGAAATAGTCTTCCAGCTTTCTATGGGATCGGTGGTTTCAAAAAGATAAATAGCATTGGGCGGAACCAGGCTGAGTCCGGCCGGGGCGCCTTCGCCTGCGCGATACCAACGCCACCCCAGGAATGCCGCGGCACCCAAAGCAGCCACTAATAATATCCACTTGAAAGCTTTCATGGTGTAGCTTTAAATTTCAGGAATGTTTTTGACAATGTCATTTTAAAGAGACCGTTTTTTCCGGCTACTCCCTTTAGGGTTGAGTCTTTCGTTCCTCCACAGATTTTGGATGAGGGACACGAGCCTTAGAAATGCACTTTTTTTGTAAGTTTAATGGGGGATATGGGCAATAGTGTATATACAGGTGTTGGCTGCCATTTTTTAAACTAGAGTGAGACAACCCGACAGGACAATAGAGACCGTGTTAAACTTGGAGAATGGTGACACCATTGAAACTAAGGACATTTTCAAGGACGAGCAAACAAGAGAGGCAGAGATATTCCAACTGCGGACACGAATTGAAGAGCAAATACAGAGAAAAAAACACGTCTACGTTTGTATTTATTGCAAGCAACCAGTAGCAATTAGAGGACGAGCTGTCTCAAAAAGATTTTATTTTACCCACTTATACAAGAGTCGAGATTGCATAATAAAATCGACAAGTGGACTTACAGAAGAACAAGTAAGGCGAGTAAAATATAATGGACAAAAGGAAAGTGACCTTCATCTAAAACTTAAAAATTTTATTGGAGAGCATTTGAGATTCGACAGTAGTATCAAAGCTGTAAAAATCGACCAAGTTTACAAAGAAAAGGAAATATCCCGAGAATGGCGTAAACCTGACGTACTCGCCTTTTATGAAAACCGGAAAATTGCATTTGAGTTACAGCTTTCAACGACCTTTCTAAGTGTTATTGTTGAGCGGACGATTTTTTATAAAGACCGTGGTATTTATCTAATTTGGGTTTTCCCTAAATTCTCATTGGCAAACGACTTTCAAAGATTTACGGAGAAAGACATTTATTACAACAACAACTTCAATGTCTACGCCTTAGACGAAGAAGCTATCGAACAAAGCAAAAACGAAAAAAAACTATACTTCAAATGTTATTTCAAGGAGTTCACAACTCTCAATAACTCAAAATGGGTTTCAAGACTTATAACAGTTGACCAATTGACTTTTAAGAATGATTTCACAGCCTTTTACCATGATTTTAACACTGACCTCGCAAAGATTGAACAAGATTTAAGAACTCAAAGAGAACTAGAAGCAGAGAAAAGAAGAATTGAATGGGTCAAGAATAAAGTTTCTTCAGCAGTTTCGTATTTGAGAGATTATTTCAAGGAAGACAAAGAAGTTCTCTATGACTTACTTACTTCCCCACTCGACAAAATTCAAACAACCGAGGAAATTCAACTGTTAAATATCGAATTACAGTTCAGTTCAAAAGAGTCATTTCTCGTTGACCTTTTTAGAAATTACGCGAAACCCAATTTCCTCAAGTACATATGCGACAATGATAATATTCACTTTAGCGTTCAAAATTTAGTAATTGACGGACTGACAATATTCCAGTTCATCCTAAAACATGGCGGGACAAATTACAGACCGCTACTGGCTAACATCTTTAGAAAAGGGTATAAATTGACTGAACAAGATGAAAGGTATTTACATGACTTGTTACTCGACCCTTCTAACAAAGAACAAATAGAGAAATGGGGTTTAATCAAAGCTTACTCTCGACTCGTTTCAAAAAGACTTGCATACGACATTGACAAAATCGACAAAATAATATTTAGTATTTTATCATTAGAACTTGACCGAGTAATCGGCTTTGGTTTCAAAAACTTAAAAGAAGTGACAAATAATTTCTTTGAGTATCACGCTGACTTTGGGGACATTTATTTACACGCTATGCGAGTATTTAAAAGGTTTGACAACTTAAAAACCTCGGACAAATCGAATAAAATGAAGAACAAGATTGACAGGTTCAAAAGTAACAGTCCGCGACAGAAGACTGAGCACAACGAACTATTCTATGAAATATTCACCGAATTAGTGTAGAGAATAAAAAAAGGCAGTCAACAAAAAGTTTATGCCATGCGGGGATTCAGTGTATGGTTGGCTCCGTGCAAGTGGCGATCATTTTTTTAAACAAAACAAAACTAAAAATTATTTATTATGAAAATAACCCTGGTAACGCTGACTTTTGTTTTCACGCTTCTAATTCTCAGCAACGGGCAAACGAAAATAGATCAACCTTCAAAGGCGCCCGCGTGGACAGAGGAGGACAGAAAATTTTTAGTGGACAATCTTATTCGCACGAAGCAAGAAATTATTGAGGAAACAAAAGGTCTCACGAAGGCCCAGTGGAATTTTAAAGAAAGCCCCGAACGGTGGAGCATTAACCAGGTTGTTGAACACATTGCCTTGTGGGAATTACTTTTTATGAATGAAGTTTCGAGGGCGCTGGCCAGGCAGCCCGACTCCACCTTTGCTTATGGCGCCCCGGACAGCGTTTTTTTGGACGACCCTAAGGGATTGAAAAAGAACAGTGCATTGGAATATACAAAACCATTTTCGTTTGCCGTTCCTTTAGGCAACAACGAAGGGAAGAATAATGTAATATGGCTCACCACTATGCGAAATGAGTCTATAGATTACCTGAAGAAAGAAACAAAAAATATCAGGTTGCAATACGATTATTGCTCTGGCCTCAATGTCCATCAATACTTTATAATGATTTTCAGCCATACCGACAGGCATCTGCGCCAGCTAAGGAAAGTAAAAGTGCATCCTGACTATCCGAAATAGTATTGTTGCTACCTTTATTAATATGAAAGTTTTCTTTTCCATCGTTGCTTTTTCTTCGATACTCTTTTATCAATCCCTTTCCGCCCAGCCTAATCAAAAACACAGGGTAATAATTCTGAGCGATATTGAGGCCGAGCCGGACGATACGGAGTCGTTCGTTCGCCTGATGGTGTATTCCAATATGTTGGATATAAAAGGAATTGTTGCCACTACCTCCTGTTGGCATAAAACGAAAGTCAATCCTGAATCCATTAAAAAAATAATTCAAGCCTATGGCAAGGTGCAGCCCAACCTACTCAAGCATGAAACTGGTTTCCCCGATGCCGCGGCATTGCTTGGCCTGGTAAAACAAGGCTTACCAAAATATGGGATGCTGGGCGTTGGCGATGGAAAAGATTCGGAAGGCTCGGACTGGATACTAAAAGTGCTGGAAGAAAAAGATGAGCGTCCCTTGTGGATATCCATTTGGGGAGGATCGAACACGCTGGCCCAGGCGCTCGACAAAATAAAAAAAACAAAGACCAAAGCGGAGGCTAAAAATCTGATTGCGAAACTCAGGGTGTATGCCATCTCCGATCAGGATGATAGCGGCATTTGGATACGCAATAATTTTCCCGATTTATTTTACATCGTTAGCCCGTGCGATGACTACCGCAGCGCAACCTGGAGCGCCATCAATGGTTTTGTAAAAGGCATTAACAACGATGTGATCAGTAACAGCTGGCTGGCAAAAAATATTCAGCAAGGCCATGGCCCGCTCGGTGCTCTGTATCCGGATGTAGCCTGGGGAATGGAAGGCGACACACCATCGTGGTTAAATTTAATTCCAAACGGATTGAGTGAACCCGAGCATCCGGAGTGGGGCGGTTGGGGCGGTCGTTATGAATTATACAAACCCGATTTTAGCAAATTGAAAAAAGGACCTTCGGGTGTGCCATTCGAACCAGAAACGCGGGCGATCTGGACAGATGCCATAGATAGTTACACTCCGTATGTACATGGCGAATATGGACGCGCAGTTCGCCAGGACACGGTTTCCTTTTCCAACAACAAGGTGACTTTGTGGCGTTGGCGCGAAGAATTTCAAAATGATTTTGCTGCCCGGATGGATTGGTGCACGAGATCATATTCCGAGGCCAATCACCCGCCTGTTCCTGTTTTAGATCATCCCGCGCAATTCACAGTAAAATCCGGAGAGGGCTTCGATTTAGATGCCAGTAGTTCCACCGACCCGGATGGAGATAATCTCAGCTTTTTGTGGATTCATTATCCGGAGGCTGGCTCCTATAAAAAAATGATAAGCATTTCAGCCGATAACGTGCATGGAGTTTACGTTACCGCACCTGAGGTAGATAAAAACGAGACGCTGCATTTCATTTTGAAACTTTCAGATAAAGGAACTCCCGCCTTAACGAGATATAAGCGAGTAATTGTAAATGTATTGCCCAAATAAATAAAATATGAAATCCCTGCTCCCTCAAAAATTGATGTGGCTTTTTGCGTTTAGCTTAGCCCTATCTTGCCAAAAGAAAAATTCTATAGAAACCCCCATGAAACCTGCCGATCAACATTCTTTCTCCCAGCCCAAAAAAGCGATTGTAACTCACCTGGCTTGGAAAGCCACAGTTGATTTTCAGGAAAAAATTATTCGGGCAACGGCTTCGTGGAAAATTCAGGCTCAAACCAATGCTGATACCATTATTTTCGACACCAAAGGTTTGGTGATTGAAAAAGTAACTAGGGATAACGATACACCTGCTCCATTTCAGCTGGCTGCCAACGACCCGATTTTAGGACAAGCCCTGGCTGTGGCCATAAAGCCCGGCACTACAACTATCAATATTTTTTATCAAACCACTCCGGGTGCGGAAGCACTGCAGTGGCTGAATCCGCAACAAACAGCCGGAAAAAAATCGCCATTCCTTTTCACGCAGTCGCAAGCTATACTGGCCCGCAGTTGGGTTCCCTGCCAGGATTCGCCCGGGGTTCGGTTTACTTACGATGCCGAAGTTACCGTACCAAAAGATCTATTGGCTTTGATGAGCGCCTCTAATCCACAAGCCAAAAATGATTCGGGTGTTTACAAATTCGAAATGAAACAGCCCATACCGTCATACTTGCTGGCGCTGGCTGTTGGCGATGTTGCTTTCAAACCCATAAGCGAACGAAGTGGAATTTATGCTGAACCTTCCGTAGTGGATGCGGCAACGTGGGAGTTTGCCGATATGGAAAAAATGATTGCCGGTGCGGAAGAACTTTATGGCGCCTATCGGTGGGATCGCTACGATGTTTTGGTGCTTCCTCCCAGTTTCCCTTTCGGGGGAATGGAAAACCCACGGCTTACTTTTGCCACACCAACGATCCTTTCGGGCGACCGATCGCTCACCTCACTCATCGCCCATGAGCTGGCCCACAGTTGGTCGGGAAACCTGGTGACCAATGCTACCTGGAACGACTTCTGGCTGAATGAAGGGTTTACCGTTTATTTTGAAACGCGGATTATGGAAAAATTATACGGCCGCGATTATTCAGAAATGCTTGCTTCACTAAACCGGCAGGAGCTAAGCGATGAAGTAAAAAAACTTACGAAAGACAGCCTGATAGCCGACACGAAACTTAAGCTGGACCTGGCCGGAAGAAATCCGGATGATGGCGTTACCGATATTGCCTATATAAAGGGATATTATTTTCTGCGAACCATTGAAGAACAAAACGGACGGGAAAAATTCGATCAGTTTTTGAAAGAATACTTTTCGCAGAATGCATTTAAAGTTATGACAACAGAGGAGTTCATTCCTTTCATAAAAAATTATTATCAGAAAACTTTTAACACGGCTTTATCAGATAGCTTATTCAACGACTGGATTTACACGGAAGGCGTTCCGGCTTATTGCCCAAAGCCGGAATCGAATCGCTTTAAAGCAGTTGATGATGTTTTGGCTCAATGGAAATCGGGGAGCCCGGTGAAGCCCTCTTCTACAGCGGGTTGGAGTACCCACGAATGGCTTCATTTATTAACAAGCCTTCCGGAAAAATTAGATGCCACTCAAATGAAATCGCTCGACCAACTTGGAAATTTTACTGCCTCCGGAAATGCAGAAATCATTACGGCATGGGGCGTGGTGGCGATCCGAAACAATTATCAGAAGGCGTATCCAAAAATTGAATCTTTTCTGATCAACACCGGGCGAAGAAAATTTCTGTTGCCGCTATATCGGGAATTTATAAAAACACCGGAAGGGAAAGCGCAGGCACTTGCCATCTACCAAAAAGCGCGCCCCAACTATCACTTCGTTGCTGTGAACAGTCTGGATAAGGAGTTGAAGTAAATTTGGCTTTTGTTATTTGTGGTTGGCGTCAATCATACACCAGCATATAAAAAATCAACCACAGGATAAAAATGGGGAGGTAAGTTGTGAGGACAATGATGAATGCATTTTTGAACGGCTTTCGCGAAAAATGCCAAATGCCAAACATTAAAGCAACCAGGTAGGCAATCTCAAACAAGTTGAGCGACTTAAGCGGATAGTGGTATCGGTTTGGCAACGTAACATGATCAAAAAGGCTCATCAGTGACAGGGGATAAAAAGCCTGGATGAGATAAAAATCAGGATCGGATTCAATGATGGTGAACCACACTATTTTAATTATTTCCGGAACGTAAAAAACAAGCTCTGCCGCCATCACCACCCTCCAGCATTGCTCATACGTAACCCGAAAACCAAACATGAAACATCCCACCCAAATCACAAAAGCGATCACTAAAAACTTCCATGCATAGATTAATGGAATAGAAAAATATTGCAAGGCGCTTCGAATGGTAAGTATGGATCCCTCAGGCCGGTTGGCCATAAACTCAAACGCAGCCGTTTCGTTTTCAATAAACGATTTCTTAACAAAGAGTAGTAAAAGCGTGGAAACACATATAAAGAGGAACATTACCCGTTTATCGGTCTCTAAAAAAGTTGTCATGGGAGTTTCGGAGGCCATTGTCAAGTTTACCGTTTGTTGTTACTAATTTTGCGAGATGCGAATATTGGGTTTCCTTATCGTTTTTGTTTTTAGCTCCACTGTTTCCTTTTCTTCCGTTGGCCAATCGGTAAAGAAAGATACTTCCATCATTTTAATAAACAATATGGCCATCCAACTGGAGGTCACCGGTGCATTGAACGACTTGTATAATTTTAAGTTCGATAAAGCGGAGCAACAGTTTAAGTGGTTCAAGCAGAAATACCGATGGCATCCGTTACCCTATTTTCTACTGGGGCTAAGCGAATGGTGGAAAATTATGCCTGACATGAAGAACAAAGCTTTTGATGAGAAGTTTCTGGCCTACATGGACACCACCATATTAGTAGGAGAGAATCTTTTCAATAAACATCCGGAGTATAAAATTGAGGCAGCTTTTTTTCTATCGGCTGCCTATAGTTTCAAAGGCAGACTGTATTCCGATGAAGAAAGAAAAAATTGGGGGAAAGCCACCTCAGCCGGAAAATCTGCTCTCAATTACCTTGAGATCAGTAAAAAACAAAACCACCTGAGTCCTGAACTTTTGTTTGGTGATGCGCTTTACAACTATTTCTCCGTATGGATTCCGGAAAACTATCCGGCACTAAAACCGGTACTTTGGTTTTTCCCTAAGGGCGATAAAAAACTGGGGCTTCAACAACTGAAGGAAGTGTCATACAACGCTTTCTACACGCGCACGGAGGCTATGGTGTGGCTTATGCGCATCTCCAACAGTTATGAAAATGACAACGTCCGCGCCTTTCAGTTGGCCGATTATTTATACAAAACCTATCCGGACAATCCTTTCTTCCATCGTTATTACGCCCGAATGCTTTACAGCCGGGGCATGTACACAGAACTGGAGAAAGTTTCCAAACATATTCTGGCCAGGATTGACAGCGGGCGATTTGGATATGAAGCTACCAGCGGGCGGTTTGCGGCCTTTTATTTAGGACAGATGTATGAGGCGAGGAAGAAATTAGATGAATCAAAAAAATATTATTTGATGGCTGTAAAATTTTCAGAGCAAAATGGTGCCACAGATGCCGGTTACTATCTTTATTCACTAATCGCTTTGGGTGAGATAAGCCAAAAGCAAGGCAAAAATGCCGAAGCGAAACGCTACTTCAATGAAGCGAAGAAGAAATCCGGTCGAAAGGACAAAACTTTCAAGGAGGCTAAAAAAAGATTGAAGGATTTAGAAAAAGGAGATTAATACAAACTATCTACAAGTGGACATCCGTGATCTTATAGTAACTCCATTCTTTTTTATACTGTTCCTGGTATTGGCATATATCATCCGGCCGCTGCTCACCAACGAAACTACGCGAGTTTATTTTTATCCGGCTTTATTAGTAAAAATATTCGGTGCCTGGGCGCTGGGCATTCTTTACCAGTTTTATTATGACGGAGGCGACACATTTAATTTCCATACCCATGGAAGCCGTATCATCTGGGAAGCATTCATGGATTCGCCCACCACGGGGATCAGCATGATTTTATCTGGAGGAGAGCACTCACCGGAATTCTTCAACTACTCCAGCCAGATATATTTCTTTACGGATAACAGCTCCTTTTTTGTTATCAGGCTTGGAGCCATCCTGGATATATTCACCTTTAGCACGTACACTTCAACCGCTCTGTTTTTTGCGTTTTATAGCTTTATCGGATCCTGGTTTTTGTTTTTAACATTTTATAAACGATATCCCGATATCAATTTTTGGCTGGCCATCGGTTGCCTGTTTATCCCCTCCGTATTTTTCTGGGGCTCGGGCTTTCTTAAAGATTCACTTGTTGTTGGAGGGCTTGGCATTATCACCTGGCTGCTCGATGAATTATTTATTGAAAAGCGGATTAATGTATTCAGAATTATTCTGCTCTTTCTTTTGCTTTGGTCCGTTTTCTCGCTGAAAAAATTCATACTCCAGGCCTATATACCAGCAGCCATTATCTGGATTTACCTGAGCAATGTAAAACGCCTGCACTCTTTTGTTTTGCGTGTAATGGTTCTGCCACTCGCTATTATTTTTTCTTTTGTTGGTGCTTATTATTCTGCAATTAAAATTGGCGAGAACGACTCGCGTTATGCCATTAAAAACATTGCTTATACTTCACAGATAACGGCTCGCGACATTCGCTTTCAATCTGGCAAGGCAGCAGGCTCGGGCTACCAATTGAGTGAATATTTTGATGGAACCTTGGGTAATGCGCTCAGGCTGGCGCCCGAAGCAATAAACGTTACATTGTTCCGCCCATACATTTGGGAAGTAAAGAATCCCCTCATGCTTATGAGCGCGTTGGAAAGTTTAACCTTGCTTTTGTTAACCCTCTTTATTGTAATTCGGAAAGGCTATGGTGCCATCACCAAAATTCTTAATCCCGAAGTGGCTTTCACCATTTCCTTTTCGGTTGTGTATGCGTTTGCGGTTGGCGTTTCCACTTATAATTTTGGAACACTCGCCCGTTATAAAATACCAATCCTCCCGTTCTTCTTTCTTGGATTAATTATTCTCTACAATTTGGTTAGAGAAAGGAAAGTGGTGGAATTGGAGCCGAGTGAATAATTTTTGATTATTTTCTTTCGCGCCTCTTCTCCTATTTTTTTTTGAAGAGATGGGTCGAGGATCAATTTCTCAAGACTTTGTTCCCATTCACTCTTGGTTGTGCATAAAAAACCATTTATGTCGCGATCAATAACAGAAGTATTCACCCCCACTGCTGATGCCACGCTGGGAATTCTCAGCGCCATATACTGAAGTGCCTTAAACCCACACTTGCCTTTCGCCCATTCATCATTTGTAAGGGGCATGATTCCAATATCGAAGGTGAGCAAATCGGTGATTTCGTTTTTCTTTTTCCACGGCACAAATTCAGTGGAATTGAGGCCGATTTCAGGGTTTTTGTTTGAGATTACACGGATGATCACCGGATATTTTTTTTCTATGGATCGAAGCACCGGAAGAATTTCATTCAGGTAGCTAATGGTAGAATGAGTGCCCGTCCACCCGATTACAGTTTTGCCGGCTTTCTGCACCGTTGGCCAACGGTCGGGGTTGTGCCAATTGTCTGTATCCACCGTGGTGGGATTAAGAACCACATTAGAATTAAATTGTTTGGCGTAATCCGCAAGCCACGCATTGCCGCAACTCACCTTCCAACTCCACCGACAAATGAATTTCACTTTCCTATGAAACTTAATCCAGCGTGCCAATTTATTTTCCTGCGAGGTATTCTCCAGCCAAATGGCATCATCGAAATCATAAATAATTTTCTTTCTAAGGATTTTGGCAATTATAAATTCAAAAATCGGAGGCCCTACCGGTGCGCATTCCCGGTGGATAAAAATAAGATCGTGATTGATTGCCCGCAATAAATCGATTTCTCTTTTTACAAAACCAGCAAGCAGCCAAAAGGATTTTTCAAGTACATGTCCATTTCGGTATAAAATATTCCAGGCGCGTAAACTCCAGAAAGATGAAATACGAAACGCAATATTATTTTTTGACAGCAGATCAAAATACTGCTCGAACCGAAACCGCTGCGAAGGAGATTCTCCTTTAGGATAAGGAACAAGGAAAAGGATTTTCATGGGCAGTTGTCAGTTTCCAATTTCCAATTACTGGTTACCGGGTAGCTGGAAACCGGTAACTGCCAGGTACTTTCAGGCTACTTCAATTTCGCCAACGCTTCTTTCAAACGGCTCATCGATTCGCGCAACTCTTTTTCTGATGCTGCATACGATAGCCGCAGACAGTTTTCATCGCCAAACGCACCGCCCGGAACCAATGAGATGCGGGCATTTTCCAACAACCATAAGCAAAGGTCGTCTCCGTTTTTTATTGTGATTTTTCCATCCGACTTTCCGTAGTAAGCGCTCACATCGGGGAAGAAATAAAATGCGCCTGTTGGGTAGTTGGCCTTTATGCCTGGAATTTCCTTTAACAATGAATAAACAATTTCTCTTCGCGCTTTGTATTCGTCAACCATTTTTTTGGTTGGCGCCAGATCGCCTGTAATGGCGGCTAAGGCACTGCGTTGAGAAATGGAACAATTTGCCGAGGTAATTTGCCCCTGCACTTTCATTGCTCCTTCCACGATCCACTTGGGTGCCGCGATGTAGCCCACGCGCCAGCCAGTCATGGCAAAGCCTTTCGCAAAGCCGTTTACGGTAATGGTCCGGTCGAACATACCGGGGAAAGATGCGATACTCACCTGCTCTCCTGTAAAATTGATATGTTCATAAATTTCGTCAGCAATTATTAAAAGTCCGGGATGTTTTAATACCACGTTTGCGATGGCTTGCAATTCGCTGCCGGTAAACACAGAACCTGTGGGGTTGCAAGGCGAGGAAAAAATTATTGCTTTTGTTTTTGGTGTTATGGCCGCCTCAACCTGTGCTGCTGTAACTTTAAAATCATTTTCAATCGTTCCGCTCACCATCACTGGCGTAGCCTCAGCTAAGCGCACCAGCGCATCGTAGCTAACCCAATATGGCGAGAACACAATTACTTCATCGCCCGGGTTAAGCAACGCAATCATTACATTGGCAATAGACTGCTTGGCGCCATTGCTAACAGCAATATTCTCGGCCTTGTAGGGCACATTATTTTCTTTTTGATATTTAGCAGCTAACGCTTCGCGGAGGTCCTGGTAGCCGGCCACCGGGGGGTAAGCAAAAAATTTCCCATCGTCAATCGCTTTTTTGGCGGCCTCGCAAATATGCACTGGAGTTTTAAAGTCGGGTTCACCCAGGCTTAAATTAATAACATCTATACCTCGCGACTTAAATTCACGGGCTTTGGCAGCCATAGCTAAAGTGGCCGATTCTTGAATAGCGTTGATCCGGTTTGAAAGTTGATTCATGGTTTATTCTTTTCTGCGGGTGCAAAAATATGCAAAACCGCTGTTCAGCAAAGGAAAAAAGATTACTGCCTGGTCTGTTTATTCTCCCTCATCATTTCGGGATACCCCTGTTGCTTGGAGAACGCAATGAGTGCCATAGCTATCCGTTTGGCTTTGGTTTGTGGTGTTTTGGCGCTTTCGATCCACTTGCTAAAATAACGCTGGTGAGCACCGCCCAGGGATTTAAAAAACTTGTGCGAGGCCGGCTCTTCTTTCAAACAAGCCATCAAGTCGGGTGATAAAATAAATTTACCGTCATCCACCTCCATCGTAACTAAAATAGTTTCCCCTGCTTTCTTTCCCGTACCCTTTCTCATGGAGGCGTTGAATGGCAAAATAAATTTTCCATCGCCCATAGGCAACAACGCTACTTGTTTGATACCGTATTGGTCTAATGTGCCTTTCACCCGAAAGGAAACTTTTGATTTAGGGTTTAATTGCCTGGCCAGTCTGGCGGATATCTCGATATAGGACCAGCCCGTTTTTTCACCTTGTTTGGCAAACTTCAATATGGTGGCCGAAAATTTTATCATGCCTCTTATCCTTTCAGGTTTACATTTTGAACTTATTTCCGGAGTTTTATTGTTGACCATTCAAACCTAATAAAAAAATGAAATCTGTTTTGCATCGGGCCGATACACGCGGCCACGCCAATCATGGCTGGCTTAACTCTCACCATACCTTTAGCTTTGCCGGGTATCACAATCCCGAGCGCATGAATTTTGGTTTACTCCGTGTGCTGAACGATGATAATGTAGCAGGGGGCATGGGTTTTGGAAAGCATCCGCATGACAATATGGAGATTGTCTCCATTCCCCTTTCGGGTGATTTGGAACATGAAGACAGTATGGGGAATAAGGCCATTATTCGCCAAAATGATGTGCAGATTATGAGTGCCGGAACAGGCGTTGTGCACTCCGAAAAAAATCACAATTCAAAAACGCCTGTAAAGTTTTTGCAGATATGGATCTTCCCGAAAGTTGAAAACATAGAGCCGCGCTACGAGCAGAAAACATTTTCTCCTGGGGAACGAGTGAATAAATTTCAGGAAGTGATTTCACCTGCTAAGGGAGGCGAAGGCTTGTGGATAAACCAAGATGCCTGGTTTCAGTTGGGTAGTTTTAAAAAGGGGGTGAGTGTAAAATATAAACTCCACCAAAAAGATGGCGGAGTTTATATTTTTGTTTTAGATGGAAGTGTAACCCTTGGCGATCAAACGCTAAGCCAGCGCGATGGACTTGGTATTTGGGAAGCTGAGTTAATCGAATTAACGGCTACCGAGGATACCAATGTGCTGCTTATGGAAGTGCCAATGGCTTGATCAATACTACTTACTTATTTTGATTGACCATTTTCCACTTGCATACGAGCGGCCCCTTTTGAAATAACCCAGGTAGGATAACCCGTTGTTATAATCCGGCCACCTGGCTTCCGATTTTTTGCGGAGAGTTGAGCTGGCCCTTTGGCAATTGTCCATGATGGATCTCCAACCGTTATTTTAGCTGGCACATACTCCACATTTTTGAATTGCATTTGAGCAGCCCCTTTCGATATAGTCCAATATGGATAATTATCTTTTTTAGGACTGTTTTGTTGAGCACTGACGGCAAACCCAATTCCGACAAGCGCAATTACTAAGCATATTTTTTTCATATATTTTGTGTTATGTTTCTGGTGCAATTTTACGGGGCGCATCAGGCTCCAGATATTAGGTTATCATTACACCCGAATTAGATTTTTATTAGAGAATTAGAAATTGGTTAGAGAGATTAGAAACCAATTAGAATAGTGTAATAAAATCCCATTTCTTGCCAACTTTGAAGAACCTCTGGGCAGTTTATGAAAGTGCTTATTGTTGAAGACGAAACTAAAGTTGCTGAAGTCCTGAATCGTGGCCTGATAGAAGAAGGTTATGAGACAGACTTAGCATACGATGGCCAGATTGGCCTTCGGCTGGCCCGCAGTGGAAAATATGACCTTATTCTCCTGGATGTGAATTTGCCTATGCTGAACGGGCTTGAACTGTGCAAGCAACTGCGCGAAACGGATGAGGTAACACCAGTGTTGATGCTTACAGCCCTGGGCATGAGTGACGATATTGTTTCCGGCCTCGAGGCAGGAGCAGATGACTATTTATCAAAGCCCTTTCGATTCAACGAGCTGTATGCACGCATCAAGGCGCTTACTCGAAGAAAGAAAACCTTGGAATCATCTGTAAACGATGCATCGGATGCCAATAAAAATTTATTTACGCTGGCTGATCTTGAAATTGATTTCGATGCGCATGATGTAAAGCGTGGGGGAAAAAAATTACAGCTTACTGCAAAAGAATACGCGTTATTAGAATACCTGGCTCAGCATATGGGGAAAGCAAAATCTCGCAGCGAAATTGCACTCGATGTTTGGGGACTCGACTTTGATACTGGAACCAACTTCATTGACGTTTATATCAATTATCTCCGTTCGAAAATAGATAAGAACTTTAGTCCTAAATTGATTCAAACAATTTCTGGCTATGGCTATAGCCTAAAACTATCCTAGTTTGTGAAGATAAGACAGCGCTTGGCTTTACGCTTTACTACTGTAAGCGCCCTCGTTAGCGGATCCATTTTGCTTATTATTTATTTTTTCACGAGAGGATTCGTTCATGCCGATTTCATTGACCGGCTTACACAGCAATCGAGTTTAGAAGTATTGCACTTTGCCACTCCCGAAGTAAAAGATGTAATGCCTGCCAGCACGTTTAACCTGGTAAATCCCAGTACTCATATATATTCTAAAGACAAACAGTTGCTTTATTCATCGGGCGATTATGACATACCCGAAACGTGGGTAAACTTTATTAAGGAAAATGAGGTATTCAATGCAGAGCGGGGGGAATATACTACTGTGGCAAGAAAGCATTTTGTAAATGAAATCGAATACCTGGTTTTTGTGTCAGACAAAAATCTTCCCGGTGAAAGAGAACTGATTTTTTTGGAGAAAGCAATGATAGGAGGCTGGGTCATCAGCCTCGTACTTTCTTACCTGACCGGATCATACTTTTCTTCGGATGCCCTGAAGCCTGTGACCCGCGTGGTGATGGAGGTAAATAAAATTACAGAAGACAATTTAAAATACAGACTTAAGACCAGCAGCGACAAAGAAAAGGTTGATGAAATTGACGAGCTGATTATAACGTTTAATGCATTGCTTGCCCGTATTCAAAAAGCTTTTACGAACCAGAGGCGGTTTGTTCAAAATGCCTCGCATGAACTGAAAACACCATTAACGGCAATAATGGCTGAAGTTGAATTGGCACTGGCCCGCAATCGTGCGGTGGAGGAATATAAACGCACACTGCAAGTAGTTTTGCAAGAGACCGAACGCCTCGACAGAATTACACAGGGATTGCTAACGCTAACGAGGTTGGAAGAAGGACCGCTACGAACAGAAATGCAAAGCCTGTCTTTCGAGAAAGTTGTTGACTCCACCCTTGCGGCCTTTCGGCTTCACCATCCGGATAGGGAAATTGAAGTGATTGGTAAAATTGGTGATGCCCAGGGTTTTGGGAATCCGTATCTGCTTCAGACAGCCATTCTGAATATTCTTGACAATGCGTGTAAGTATTCTAAAGATAAGATTGTAACTACCTTGAGCGTAGAGGACTCTAATTTTAGAATTGGTATTCGAGACAGTGGTATTGGAATACCACAAAGTGAAATGCCGCGAATCAAGGCGCCTCTCTTCAGGGCCACCAATGCAGCCACTATTCCGGGGGCAGGCCTTGGTCTTTCCCTGGTTGACAGAATTGTAGCCGTGCACGATGGCAAATTTGAAATCGAGAGTGAGGAAGGGCAAGGAACGGAATGCGTTATTACTATACCGGTCTCATTTTCATAACCGCTTTGGCTTAAATCTATAGCTTGGTATTTCTAAGCGCGTCATTGACCTTGAATATTTTTTCTACCTTGCTTTATCCAAACCTGATCCACTATGCAAGGCATTCTGCTTATTCTTTGTATTGTTATTCTTATAATACTGCTCACGTTAAAAAGTGACTTAGCAGCAAACCTGAAAGCACTACGGGAAAAAATAAATTTTCTGGATTCCGAGCTTCAGCGCATGAAGCATTCCAAATTTGAAGAGAAACCAAATCAGGCTGATTCAAGTGAGTTGTTATCCTCTGCTGTTAAACCAGTTGTTAAAGCTGAGCCTGAAATTCCCAAAGTAAAAATTATTGAAGAAGAGCCAGAAAGATCTTTTAAGCCTACTCCGGCAGAAAAGAAAATAGTTACGCCAGTTGAAGAGGAATTTGTAGAACCCATCAAACCAAGCGCTCCCCCGGCTCCTCCCAAGCCCGGATTTTTTGAACGCAACCCTGACCTGGAGAAATTCATTGGCGAAAACCTGGCCAACAAAATTGGCATCGGTATTTTGGTTTTAGGGATAGGATTTTTTGTGAAGTATGCCATCGACCAGAACTGGATTCATGAAACCGGGAGAGTATTAATCGGTGTTGTTTGTGGTGGAGCATTGCTGGGGCTTGCTCATTACCTCCGAAAAAAATTCACAGCGTTTAGCTCCGTGTTAGTCGGTGGTGGCATTGCGGTACTCTATCTCACGATTACCATCGGATTTCAACAGTATCAAACCTTTAGTCAAACAGCGGCCTTCATCATTATGATTGGCATTACCGCCTTTACGATCGCGCTCTCGTTAGGCTATAACCGAATGGAACTTGCCATACTGGCGATACTGGGTGGGTTTGGCTCGCCATTTATGGTAAGCAGGGGCGAGGGAAATTATATTGTTCTTTTTACCTACATCCTTACGCTCAATGTTGGTATGCTGGTGCTGGCTTATTACAAAAAGTGGAACCCGGTGAATATTATCTGTTATGTGTTCACACTTATTTTGTTTAGTTCATGGCTTGGAACAAAGTTCGATGGAAACAACCTGGCCATGGTGAGTTGGGCTTTATTTTTCTCAACTTCTTTCTACCTGGTTTTCTTCGCCATGAACATGATCAACAATTTAAAAGAGCAAAGAGAGTTTAAGGCCCTTGAGTTTACCATGCTGTTAAGCGCTACTTTCTTTTATTACTCGGCTGGCATGTACGTGCTGAGTTATGATTTGGGCTTTGCTTTTCGAGGATTGTTCACTGCTTCATTGGCCATTTTCAATTTCATCTTTGCCTACTCGCTCTACCGAAATGCCAGGGTGGATAAAAACCTGGTGTTCCTGCTTATTGGATTAGTACTCACGTTCATCAGTCTGGCGGCCCCGGTTCAGTTAGAAGGAAATTATATCACTATGTTCTGGTCGGCAGAGGGTGTGCTGCTGCTGTGGCTCTCGCAAAAATCAGGAATCAAATTAATGAAAGTGTCTTCATTAATTGTGAACGGACTCATGGTGATAAGTCTGATAATGGACTGGAATAATCTTTATTTCAGTTATGAAGATATTTCCTTAAATGTTCTTTTGAACAAGGCCTACATCACCGGTTTGTTTTCGCTAGGCTCCATGGCTGGTACTATTTATTTACTGCATCGCGAAAAAGAAGATTTCTTTATAAACATCCGGCTGTACCAAACCGGGTTAACGATTACCGCAATTGTGGTTTGTTATCTATTCAATCTCTTCGAGCTCCAATATCAAATGCGAGCGTTTGAAGTTACGAACACTGCCTTCGACATCGTTACCGGAATCTATAGTATGATTTTTATTTTGGGACTGCTTGTATTGGAACGTTTCTTAATCCTTCCTGAAAAAGCCCGGCCGGTTTTTGCGGCATGGGGACCCGTGGCAGCTTTTATGTACCTGCTGGATTACTACTCCGCCATAGAACAAGCGCGCTATTTATACTTTAGTGATGGCGCAACAAATACAGGTTTCTTTCTTCATTATATACTCGTAGCAATCCTGTTGGCAATTTGTGTTCTCTCCATCCGCGCATTCCGTAAACTCACTGAATTCAATAAAAACTCAAGTAACCTATATTCCTGGTTTTTTGTAGGTTTTTTTGTGTTTTTGGCCAGTTTTGAACTTGACCACCTTGTCGCTTTATTGACTGTTGAGGACAGTGATTCCCTATACAGAATTGTTGAGCAAACGCACAAAATTGGGTGGCCTATACTTTGGGGATCAGGGGCATTCATAATAATTTTCGTAGGCCTCAAACAAAAAATCCGACACTTGCGCATTATTTCGCTCGTGTTATTTCTGATTACGCTGCTCAAACTTTTCCTGGTTGATATAAAAGGAATTTCAGAAGGAGGAAAAATTGCGGCCTTTATTTCGCTCGGTATCTTGTTGCTGATTATTTCTTTTATGTATCAGCGTTTGAAAAAAATATTGATGGCCGATGAAACTGTTCATCCACCAACGGAAAAATCAGAACCATGAGAAAAGTTTTCATATTTCTTTTTTTAGCTGGCCGGCTGGCCGCTCAAACTTTTGTGGCGGAGGGGAATTTACCCAAGGTAGAGGAGGATGGTTTCTATCGGGTTGCACTAACTCCTAATACAACTGCTTTTCTTAATACATCGTTTAGCAATCTGCGGATAGTTGATGAAGCTGGAAAAGAAACACCTTACATTATTGAAGAAGAAGCGCCTGCCTTCACAACTACACAATTCAAGGAATACACCATTGTAGAGAAAAAATATCAGAAAGGTTGTTGCACGAGACTTATTTTGAGCAATCCGAATCGATCATCCATCAGTAATATTTCTTTGCAAATAAAAAATGCGGAAACAAACAAGGAGGCAACGTTGCTTGGCAGTGATGATAGAGAAACCTGGTATGCTTTAAAAGAACATTTTTATTTGGATGCTATTGATGGCGGCAGCCAAACTTTTGAAATGCGAATTTTGGATTTTCCATTGAGCAATTATCAGTTCCTTTCCCTTACGGTGGATGACTCCACCTCGGCACCGCTCAATATTATTAAAGCAGGGTATTATGATGTGAATGCGGTTACGGGGATGTACTCTAGGGTGCCAACATTAAGATTTTCCATTGAGGAGAAAGTGAAAGACAAGCAATCGCATGTAACTATAAAATTAGATACATCGCGTTTGATGGATAAACTTGAATTTACAATTTCAGGTCAACCGTTTTACCACCGGTATGCAGCGCTTTACGAAACAGGCACACAATTAAATAAAAAAGGAAAAGCGGAACCTTTCAAAAATTATTTACAATCTGTTGAGCTAACCTCCACACATGCGGCTTCTGTGCAACTGGTTGGAATGAAATTACAAAACCTGTTGCTGGTGGTTGAAAACAATGATAACCCTCCTTTACAATTTGATTCCGTGCAGGCTTTTCAATTAAACCGGTATGCCACAGCCTGGCTTAAGAAGGGGATCGCCTATAAACTTAAAATGGGCGATTCGAAATTAAATTCACCCGTTTATGACCTTGATTTTTTTCTCGACAGCATTCCAAATCAGCCGGCCGTTTTGCAACCTTCTGATATTGCGGCCATGACCACAGCAAAAGAAGCTAAACCCACCACACTGTTCACCAACAAACAGATTATTTGGGTTGGCATTATTTTGGTAGCCATTATATTGGGCTACATGTCTGTGAAGATGATTAAGGAAAGAGGAGACCAAGCCTGAGTATCTTGTAGTCCATAAATTAGAGTTTACTAAATTCATTTCACGCGAATATATTTGCATCTCAAATTTTTTTTGAAATCCGATCTTATGAAAACAATCCCTCTCTTTGTCTTTTGTCTAATTGCAGTTTTAGCATTCGGCCAAACTAATAAATCGACTACTACTGCTAAAAACCCGGTTCCACCACAAACACAGACTCAAAAAATATCTTACGGTTTTGGCGTAATGGTGGCGGCCAATCTGAAAGCCCAGGCTGGCGACTCACTCGATTTAGCCGCTTTCTACCAGGGAATGAAAGATTTTTACAACGGACAACCTCTTCAAATGAAAATGGAAGAGTGCCAGGGAATGGTGCAAACCCATGTGCAAGGTTTTAACAAAAGGAAAACGGAACGCAGCAAGAAGGCAGGACTTGATTTCTTAGAGAAAAATAAAACAGACGTGAACGTGAAAACTACTGCCAGCGGGTTGCAATATAAAATTATTAATACGGGAACCGGGGCTATGCCTACGGCCAGCAGTAGCGTTACTGTTCATTACACCGGTAAACTTATTGATGGATCAATTTTTGACAGCTCTGTTCAACGTGGGCAACCAACCACGTTTAACGTTAACGGTGTTATTAAAGGTTGGACGGAGGCTCTTCAACTCATGCATGAGGGCGACAAATGGATTTTATTTATTCCCCAGGATCTGGCCTATGGGGCTAATGGCACAGGAGGCATTCCACCCTACGCCACTTTAATTTTTGAAGTGGAGTTGATTAAAGTGAATTAAAGGTTCATCTATAACCGAGCCTTACCTTCAATCCGAAATAAAAGTTTCGGGTTGCGGCAGCATTAAAAAAACGGACACCTCCAATTGGATTTATATCGTTTCCCAGGCTGTATTTTTCATTCAATAAATTATCAACACCGGCAAAAACTTCAAATGGTGTTTCATTTTTTCCAACCTTGTATCCTAACCGGGCGCCCAATAAAAAATATTCATCGGAGTAAACAGCGTTGGCATCGTTAAGCGGGGCACGATCAACGTAATTAAAAGTGGCATTGGAATAAAATCCCTTCCATTTAAAATCCAGCCCTGCCGAGAGCACGTTGGGGGAAACGCCTGTCACGCTGTTTCCTGAATAATCATTTCCACTTTGAACAAAGTCCTTGAATATATAATCGTTTAGTGAATACGAAATCCAGCCTTTTAATCCTCCCTTGCTTGTCGGATCAATTTTTATCTATGCCTCTATGCCGTTTTGCGAAGTGCGGCCAGCGTTCGTAAATTCATCGGTGCCGGTTTTAACAATAGTTTGATCGAGTTGAAAGGAATAGAAAGTAAGGCTCGGCTGTATCCACGTCCAGGCGC
>Ga0315912_10000650_pt1 | contig 56523 bp, 61 predicted proteins | sample VfabasoilMG_FD_204469 | JGI IMG/M metagenome (GOLD analysis project Ga0315912, IMG submission 204469) | Garden soil microbial communities collected in Santa Monica, California, United States - V. faba soil | ecosystem: Environmental > Terrestrial > Soil > Garden | place: USA: California...
GCCTGTCACCGAAGGGGAACGGCTTGCCCGTTGACAGGCCGCCGCGCCCGGCTATCGCGTCGATGATCTGAGAAAACCGGGGAAAGGAGAGCGACCGGCGGCAAGACGCTGCGGGAACGCGGACGCATTTGCACAGGCGTGGATGAGTTCGGGCTTGATCTTGCGCAATACCGGGCTGCGACCCCGGATGTAGTTTTGCATTCTGGAAACTTTGCCAGTGCTTCCGGATGAGGCGGGCAGAACGTGATGCGGCCAGTCTCGTGCATCGCCGGTTTGATTGGTTCGGCGGGCATATCGTCGATGGCCCAGGCGCAAGCCACACCGGGGCCCGGCGAATGCGGGCCATGGCAGATGATGCACGACTGGAACATGTGGGGAGGCGGCGGGATGTGGTTCGGCCCCCTTTGGATGATCCTGTGGCTGGTGGTGCTGGTTGCCATCATCGTCGCTCTGGTCCGCTGGCTGGGCGGGACAGGTGGCGGCGTGGAGAGGTCAGCGCGCAGCGCGCGAAACATCCTCGACGAGCGCTACGCACGCGGAGAGATCGATCGCGATGAATACGTGAAGCGGAAACAGGACATCGCGGGAACCTGACGATGGCGTACTATTTCAGCACGACACTGCGGGCGCCATTCGATGACGCGCTGGCCCGTACTGCCGCCGCGTTGAAAGCGGAAGGCTTCGGCATTCTCACCGACATCGATGTTCAGAAGACGCTGCATGAGAAGAGCGGCGTGGCATTCCGAAGGTACCGGATCCTCGGCGCCTGCAATCCGAAGCTGGCTCACGAAGCGCTCGTCTTGGAGGACAAGATCGGCACCATGCTTCCGTGCAACGTGGTCGTGCAGGAGCTCGATAACGGTGCCGTCGAGGTCGCTGCGATCGATCCGGTCGCCTCTATGCAGGCAGTCGAAAATCCGCGGCTCAAAGAGGCGGCGGCCCAGGTTGGTGAAAAGCTCAGGCGCGTCATTGTGCAGCTGCGGGGGTGAGGATCGGCCAACATCAGGAACCGATGCCGTCTCGATCGCGACCGCCAACCGGTCCATGCTTCTCGACCGGGTTCAGCTCAAGTCTGCCATGCGCCCCAGACGATGATTCCCACGCCTGCCGTTGGCCGGTTGTTGCGAATCCGATACGCTCGGTTCAAAGGAGAATCGCCATGGCCGACGACAAGACGAAAAAAGACTACCGGGACAAGACGCGCATCAACATGAACGAGCCGTATGAAGTGGCGTACTGGAAAAAGACGCTTGATGTGTCGGGACAGGCTTTGGCCGGCGCGATCCGGGCAACGGACTCGACCAGCGTCAAGAAAGTCCGCGCCTACCTGAAGGACAAGGACTAGCGACGCCCCCGCGAGCGGCTTATCGCGACCGCTCGATGTCCTTGGTTTGATCCCGCGCCTTCTCCGGGCTGCGGTCAGCTTCATGGCTTGCAGCCTTGCTGACGGCCTTGAGCCATGAGCTCGAAAGGCTCTTGTCGTTCGCCTTGGCGCGTTCCTGTTCGAACTTCTTCAGCGCGTTGATCGCCTCGGTTTGGTGACGCTGCTCAAGGCGTTCGAGGCGCTTTTCGTGCGCGATCGCGAGCCGCGCCAGCCTGCGCGTTTGCGGATCGGCGACCCTGACTGGTGGCTTGAGCGCCAGCTCCGGTTTCGGCTTGCGCCTCTTATCGCCCTCGGCCAGCTCGGCGCGCACGCGATCCAGCCGCTCTTTCTGGCTTTTGAGTTCCTTCGCCTGACGGTGCCGGAGCGCGTCATGGACAAGGCGCTGCTGCTCGGTGAGCTGCCGTTCCTGTTCGCGCGCCCATTCCCGCGCTTTCTCGAAGGCAGGTCGAAGCGGGTGCTCTGGTTGCCCGATCATGTGGCAAGCCCGGATTTGGCAGAGGTTGGCCAGATGAACCTAATGCAGGCGCGCACACACGGCGGAAGGAAGTCCCGCGAGCGTTAATAATCAGCGCTCGAGCCCGCGATCCGGCCCCTTGTTCTTGCCGCCGCGATCGACTTCATGCTTCGCCGCCTTCAGCACCGCGCTGGCAAAGTCGCCGGTCGTCCTGCCGGTTTTCTTGCCGCCCTGTTCGCGCTGGAAGGATTCCAGCTTCGCCTGCGTGATCCTGTGCATCTGCTCGCGATCAAGTTCGCGCTGCTGGCGCTCGATGTCGGCAAAGCCGTCAAACTGGCTGTGCCGCTCCTTAAGCTGGGCAAGATGCTGCAGGCGCTTGCCGCGCTCGGCTTCAATTTGTTTGCGGTAGCGCTCTTTCACGGCGCGGTCGGAATCCGCTTTGGCGGCATGATATCGGGTGCTCAGTTCCTCGCGCGCCGCCGTGTGCGATTTCGCGAGCTGCTTGCGGGCGGCCTCCTGCCGGCGGCGCGTGATGCCGGTTATGTCGAGGATCGTGATGATCCGGATATAGAGGCGGCTCTGCTTGTCCTTAAGGAGCTTGCGCTCCTTGTGCTGCCGTGCGCGCAGGTCATCCCGGATGACCTCGAACCGCTCGCGCACGGTTCCTGCTGCGGCGCGGCGCTTCACGCCCGCCTCGACCCGCAGCCGGTGAATGCGGGCGAGATACACCTGCGAGGTGTTGCGGGCCTCCGCCGTGCGCTGGCGGCGCTCGTTTCCAAGGCGCTTCTCCAGCGACTTATCGAGCGCGGCCTGCTCTTTTTCGAACAGTGCCCATAGCGCGGTAGCGGCATTGCTGGACCGTGAAGCCTTCTCCAGATTGATGTCGATGATGTGCGCGTTGAACTCGCGCCGCGTCCGCCCCTTGTCAATCGACGGGTAGTCGATCACACGGCCGCAGCCGTTAATCCGCTCGCGGGATTTCGGACGCCCCACATTGTCATCAATATGCTGGGCTCGCGGTCCTTCGTGAATGGTGGGTGCGCGGTCGATTCCTTGCGCCTCGAGCGTGCGACGGCTGACGCGGGCCTCAAGGCCCGCTGCCTCCAGGGCCCGGTTGCAGGCGTCTTCCCACCGTTCGCGAACCCACTCGACCGCTTTCGGTCCGGGCAAGCCCGCCTTGATCCGGTCGCGGGCACTGTCGGACAGCCGCAGGACGCGCCTGCCGGTTTGAATGTCGCGGTCATGGATCGCGATGTGGACATGGGGGTTGAGCTCGTCCTTCCCCCGCTGATGGATGGCGGCATACCAGGCGATGCTGTCCCCCGTCAGTTCCCCCATGAAACCGGCCACCAGATCGGCGCGCTGCGCGTCCGTAAGTTCGCGGGGCAAAGCGATCCTGAGCTTGTCGAGCACGCGGGCATTCTTTCGCATCAGGCGCTCCTGGCCATCCATCCAGGTGCGCGCCTCCCGTGCCTCGTCCGGCATGTGATGAGAAAGAATTTCCGGCTCGGCCTCCGGGCGGCTGATGTAGCGGATGTGGGCACCCGCCGTGCCCGCGTCGTGGGTGGTGCGGCCGATACTCTTGAGGTTGCAGCTATAGATAGCCATACGCTAGCGACACACACTCTACGCACATCACGCCCGGTATTGCCCCGCGAACTTCGCCAGCCGGCTAGGTCCCGGCTGGCTTCGCCGCGAGGCGAAACGGGGTGCCCAGCGGCGGAGGGCGACAGCCCCCAAGAGCGGCGCAAAAGCCCGTCCCGGCGTGTGAGGGACTGGCCATAGCGGCCACAGAGCGACCACGGCCCGAAATAGCGAATGCAGGGCCGTTGGGGGTGGCACCGCCGGGGGCTTCGTCCCCCTCAGAGCCACGGCGCACCAGGGTTTGCGTGAGCAAACCCAAAAGTGCGCCCTCCACACCTTTTAGTTTTACATATTGTTGAGATGGTTACAGCTACCAGTTCCGGTAGTGGTTTAGGACGGAGCGATTAGCCTTTACGGAGGCTATCTGTTTCTGGCCTCCTTAGACCGATTCGGTCCGGGCATTCACTCCCATTCCGGTTGTGGTGTGAATGCCCGGACATTAGCCGTATGCGGTGAAAATCCTTTGAAAATGCACGCAATGCGCGAAAGTGGCGGGACCGCTTTTTTTCGGAGCGGGAGATGCTTGATGACCTGCCACGGGGAGTTCGTTCGCGGCGTCTGGATGAACAGCAGACGCCCTTCTCGCGCTGGCTTGATCCTTCCGCCATTGCAAGCAGCAATGTCCTGCAGTTCAGCCCGTCGAAAATTTTCCTCGGCGCCGTGGGCGGCGCCTCGGTTGACGGCACCGGCGAATGGCATATCGCCGGCGGCCGGCCCCTCGGGATCGGGGATGACAGGCACGTCGTCCTTTGCGCGGGCTCGCGCGCCGGCAAAGGCCGCTCCTGCCTGATCCCCACCCTCCTGGAGTACGGGGGTTCGGTGCTCGCCCTCGATCCCAAGGGCGAACTCGCGAACGTCACCGCCCGCCGCCGGGCGGCGCTCGGGCAGCGGGTTTGCATCCTTGACCCGTTCGGGGTGACGGCCACCCGTCTGGACGGCCTCAAGACCGGATTCAACCCGCTGCGCCTTCTGACGCCGAACAGCCCGACCCTGATCGCCGACGCCGGCCTTGTCGCCGACGCGATCGTGATCGGTTCGGCGCAGGCCGACCCGCATTGGGATGAGAGCGCGCGCAATCTTATTGAAGGAATCATCCTGCACGTCGCTACGTACCCCAAGTATGAGAGCGAGCGCACGCTCGTCACCGTGCGGGAACTGCTCAAGCGCGCCTTCGACAAGGTGAACGACCTTCCCGAAGGCTTTGAGGGGGAACCGCCGCCGCAGGTGCGGACCGAGTTCGTCCACAATGCCGGGCTTATGGCCGAGTCCAATCCCGGACTGTCCGCCGCCCTTGAGGGCGCGGCGCGGGATTTCTACGACAAGGCGGACCGGGAGCGCGCCTCGGTGCTCTCGGTCGCCCTTCGAAACACGAAGTTCCTCGATTACCCCGAACTGCGCTCATCGCTTTCCGCGCACGGGTTTGACCTTGCCGATCTCAAGACCGCCAAGGGCGGGCTCACCGTCTACCTGTGCCTTCCGGCAGGGCGCATGGCGACCTGCAACAGGTGGTTCCGGCTGTTCGTCAACCTGATGCTTGAGGCGATGGAGCGCGAGCGCTCGAAGCCGAAGATTCCCGTCCTCGCCGTGCTCGAGGAATTCCACGTCCTTGGCTACATGCAGCAGATCGAAGTCGCTGCCGGCCTTGCCGCGGGCTTCGGCATGAAGCTGCTGATCGTCCTGCAGGACCTCACGCAGCTCAAGCGCCACTACAAGGACGGATGGGAGACTTTTCTGGGCAATGCCGGGATGATGATCTTCTTCGGCAATAACGACATGACGACGCTTGACTACATCAGCAAGCGCTGCGGCCAGACCTCGCTCATCGTCGAGCGCAAATCGGAAGTGACGACGGACCAGCGCATGGGCGGCGCGACCGGCATGTCATGGTCGCTGGAAGTGCGCGAGCTGCTGACCCCGGAGGAAGCGGCGCGCTTCTTCGGGCGCGACGACAAGGCCCAGCGCCAGATCCTGATCCGGCCAGGCCTGCCGCCGGCCGTGATCCAGCGCATCAAATACGACAAGCACGAGATGTTCGCGGGCAAGTTCGAGCCGCCGGAGTGACACCATGAGGAATTTCGAAAGTCCGTTCCATTCCTGGCCGAAAGTAACGCCGGTCCTGGACAACAATGGCGCCGGCGTCCACATCGACGGCGGCGAGTACCTGAAGATCGGCGCCGCCTATAACATCATGGGTGTTTGGGTCTCCATATCGCCGGCTATAGCCATCTTTGCATTGTTCGCTGTCGCGTTTTCGGATGCGAACGGCCTGATTTTCGCGGCGGTTATAGCCGCCCTGTTTGCGGGGTACTTTGCGGTATGGCGCCCCGTGATGTCATTTTTCTTCGGCAGCGCCATCGATGTGCGGGTCTACCCCGACATGATCCAGGTGCGTGACAGCAAGCATGGGTCTTACAAGAATTATTCCCGCAGCGTGCCGATGGAATTCAAGATCGAGCAGCATCAGCAGGCCTATGCGAAATCGTTGCCGCGGCGTCTGGAAGAAAGATACAGGCAAGCCGTTGAAGTCGTCATGTACTACGGGCTCAAGCGCGTCGTCCTTGCAGACTTCGAACTGAAGGACCACGAAAAGGCGCAATCGCTTGTGCTGCGCCTGCAGGAGGCCGTGCTCAGACTGGCGGCTGCGGACAGGATGAGCAGACAGATCACGGCAGAGCGCAATACGGGCACGGATCTCGAGATCAGATAGTTACTGCGCGTATTCGTCGGCGGCGCTCTTGTAGGGGTAGATTTCCTTGCTTCCGCTCGAGTCCGGCAGGACTTCCTTGCCGTCTTCATCAACCATCGTGACGTAGAGTGTCGCCCATTTGGCGCGAAGCGTTCCATCGAATTGCTGGAGATAGCGCGCGGCCTCAAAGATGCCGTCGCGGAGCTCCTGCATCGACAGCGGCGCGCCGTCCTTGCCGCGCAGCGGAATCTTGAACGCGGAGCCTGTGCCCCTCGACGCTCTGGCTGATTTTGTTCTTGGCCTTTTCGTTTTTCCGTACGGCTTCCCCATGCGCGCTCTTCCCGCTCCATTTTGCAGGAAACTTCCCCGCGCGGAAAGCTGCATACAGTCGTATGCGGCCTGCAAAGAAAACGGGGAGCGCTTGAGCGCTCAATGAAAAGAAGTTGGGGGGCGCTCGATGCGCCCCCCGGTGCCGGTTACTGTCCGGCCTTGTCGGCCTCTGCCTTGGGAGCCCGGAGGACGAGGCGGCCATCGAAGCCGCCTACGGGCAGGACATCGAGCTGGATGTTGATGCCGCTGCCGTCCTTGTGAGCAAAGGCTGCGCCGAGGCGCGTCCAGTAGCTCTTGCCCCTTTCGCCGTCACGAACGTGATAGGCGATGTAGTCCGGGCCTTTGTTTGCTTCAGCCTGTTCGTTGGTCGTTTCGTTCTTGCGTGACATGATCTTTCTCCTTTGCACGTCAGTTGTTTCGAACGCCTTCCGATCAGGGCGGGCGGATAAGACGTCGCGGTCAGCGGAGGGTCCGCACGAGGGTCACGGGCACCGGGAAACGTGTGGATGCCTTGAACGTGCGGCGCGCGCGTCCAGGTTTGGCGTCATGTTGAAACAACGCCGATGTGCAAAGGAGATGAAGAAGATCGTGGCCCCGCAAGATGCAGCGATATGACCAGAACAGAGTGAGGGCAGACACCCGGAATGCATTCACGCCGGCGCACTTCCCGCGGTGAAAAGCAAGAGCAACGGATGTATCTCGATAGTCAGTCAGCCGCCACAGGGCGGAGAGGGCGAGAAAGACCAGCGTTCATGTTCTGCCGGTGGGCGGCGAACAATGATTGCCCCTGAGACCTCGATTCACAAGCCGGGACGATTTACAAAGATGACGATCGGCGGGGAGCGCACAGGGCGATGTCACAATAGCGTTAGCTGTCTGATTACTCTTGAATAATGAAGCTATCTCGCAACACGTATGCCGCAATTGTCTCCGCGCTTGTCTAGGGCATCTTTACTCCGATTTGCTACCCGCAAATTGATAGGAATGTCGATCCATCCTCCGCCTCGAATCACTCTGTTGTCGCAATTGCCCGAAGTGGCCGCGTCACCATTTTGTGGGGTGATGCTGTAATCATCATTCCAACAGTCTTCGACCCATTCAGAAGCGTTACCAAGCATATCATGCAATCCAAACGCGTTAGATTTGAATGAGCCCGCCGGCGCGGTGTGAACGTAATTGTCGTTGCAGCCAGCGTATGACCACTTGTTTGAAATACGGGCGACTTTCGCGGCCTCGTCGGCACCATTCGAAAAATTACATTGGGTGCCCGCATTATCATGAAACGGACTGGACTCTTGCGAGCCAGCTCTCGCTGCGTATTCCCACTCCGACTCGGTCAAGAGTCGATAGGGCTTTCCCGTAAGCTTTGACAGCCACGAGACGTAGGCGCGGGCGTCCTTCCAACTGACACAGACAGCAGGATGGTTATCGCCTTGCTCGAAGCCAGGGCTTCTGAAAGACCGCTCATCTCTTTCCTCTCGCTTGCTCTGCTCGAAAGTCCAGCAGCGATTGGGGATTGCGTGGCGCGTATCAGATACAAACGCGGCGAACTGCTGCCGAGTGATCTCATGTACGCTAACAGCAAATGGCACGCCAATGGTGACCTTATGTTCAGGGCCCTCATCTACGGCACGTCCTGTCTCTTCAATGGGTGATCCCATCACAAAGCCTCCAGCCGGCACCGTGACCATATCGGGACAATCGGCACAGTCCTTAAAATTGCTCCCTATTGGGAGGCAGCGCGTAGTGTCCTCAACAAGATCCTCAATGCCGTCGCATGTCGCGGAGATAGGAGGTAAAGGCGAGCCGAGATCGGCGATGTCCACACGGGGAGCTGGTGCGGTGCCAAGATTGGGCGCGCATCCCGAAAGACAAATCTTTTCTGCGTCCACTGCATTCGAATAGAACGCAGGCCATTGCTCGTGCTTCACGGTGCGCGCGAGATCCCTCACCTCCACGCCGACCTGACTGGCTAATTGGAGAATATTCAATCCAGGTTTCGAAAGAAGTGGCAAAAGCGTTCTTGTATAGACCGAGTATGGCGCATTGTCCTGTCTATTCAGGCGTTCAAGCGCCGTCTGATGTGCACCTGCAGAATACATAACGAATATCCCCGGTGGCGTGTCGGTCTTGATAGCCAGGCCGTCCGAGCCACCCGTCATCATTCCGCTGGTAAAAGGATTTTTGCGACACGCGTTGAGGATGATGAGTGTAAACTGCGCCCGCTTTTGACGTAATTCAAAAAGCATAGACTGGAACGAAATTGAAGCCTGCCTTAGAGTTACCTCATTTCCAACGACTGGTTCTGGCGCATCGCGCGGAATGAGAAAAATTGCACCATCGATCTCTATTCCGTGACCTGAGAACGCGACGGCAACGACATCGCCCGGCGAAATAAGCTTCAAAAACTCCTGCCAACTAGAATAGAAAGATGAGCGCGTCGAGTTTAGTTCCGGCGTTACATCGAAACCGAGTGTTGCAAGCGTTTTGGCCATCCCGATCGCATCGTTAGCGGCATTTGGGAGCTCTGCCCATGATGCAACGTTGTCGTATTCCTTTATTCCAGCTACGAAGGCAAGTCGCTTGGACGGGGAGCTCTCGGCAGCCGCCTGCGTGCACCAAACGAAGGATGTCAGTCCGAGGCATAAGCATATGACGGCAAACGTCATTTTAGTTCTCTGCGTATAGGTGCCATGCTTGAGATGTCCCCTTGTTCCCATTTGACGACCTCTGGGCTACATTCCCCCGTAACACCACGAGCTTACGCGAGGAAATGCTGTAAAGTGGCTTGCTTCCGCCTCACGGCAAGCTGCCGGCAGCTTAGTCGCGTTGTGCACTGACGAGCAAGTAGGTGAGCACAGGCATACACTCACTGAAGTATCATGAGAACTCTTGGCTACTAACAGACTTCAAACACCTCGCGGTTGCAGAGTATGATGCAGCGGTCAATGGGTCGGCATTCCTCGCACATTATGCACTGCGACGTGTGCAACCTGCGAGTAGCGGAAGACGCCTTACCCTGTCTAAGGCGCCCGTAAAAAACGGTTTGTATTGGGGTCGTGTCTCATGTCTGTTTTTCGAATTCGATTGCTGATCGTTTGTCTCCTGAATATTCTGCAGGGTACGGTTGCCGCCTTTGCTGGCCCAGATGATCTCGCTCAAGCTTATAAAAAGGCTTTAGCCAACCCAAATGATGAAACGGCACTGAATCATCTTTTGGCCGCGCTTCCGTCGATTAGGCATCCTCTAATTTTAGAAAAGCTTTACGTTCTGGAAGGCGACCTGGGGATGACGAAGAGCCAGGTTCAAGCATATCTGTTTCGGATAAATACTAGTGTTGATCCTCTCGAAGGGCGGTCTCTGGTAAATCTAGATTTGAATGGGAAGATGACCTATTGGGAGACGCCTGCTGAACGCAAATTGCGATACGCCGTATTCCGCTCTAGCTTTCCGGACGATGATACCTATGCGCAGGTTGTCAGCGATATTGCGAAGGCTGGTCAGGACTGGCGTATCGCCTGTCAGGAATGCGGTATCGAGTTCATTCACGCGAAAGAATACGATTCAATGGCCTTGCTTTCGGATTTCGGTCCCCTTGCACAGTCCGACGAGTTGCGTTTTGTTGCAACCTATTCAGATCAGGGAGGCCGGTTTATCGCGCAGGCCTTTTTTCCCGGGGAGCCGTGGAACCGCCGCCTTCTCCTCGTTGATCGAAGCTATTTCCACCTGAGCGGGGGGGCCTTCACGGGGCGAGGTGTCATGCGTCACGAACTCGGCCACGTGCTTGGTTTCCGACACGAACAAATACAAGGCATAAAGGGTTGCGCACTCGAAGACGGCAACTGGAAACCACTGACGAAGTACGACCCGCATTCAGTCATGCACTATTTCTGCGGAGCCGGGGGATCGCAAGCGCTGGAAATAAGCAACCTGGATCGGGAGGGGCTTCGGGTCTTGTACGGCAAACCACCAAAGCGCTAGGATACGTTGCGATGCTTGCCGCAGAGCGAGCCATCCCACGCAAACGAATGTAAGAATGGTGCCACAACGAATCGCGAAGACGCAACCCACTCGGCAAGCTAACGCAAAGCGTCCAAACCGTGATCCAGGTAAGTGCCACCATCGTGCGCATTCTAGAGCACAACAATTCGCGCATAAGGGGATTTCATGTCAATCATCGACTTTGATTCTTGGATCATTGCAGGTCTGGGGGCTGCCGATCGGTGCGTATTCCTTCAGCGCGCTGTGAACACTTGGTCGAGCGCAAATTCCCGAGTCACCTCGCTGCCGGCATTCGATCTCTTAAGGGCTTTTTCGCGATTGTCGCACTACAACGTGGCAAGCAGCCTGGTGTCAATCGCAGGTCCCAGTACAGAACCGCTGCATTTTCACACATCGCATGTTTTCGGAGTGGCGACGAAGGGGCGCGGCGTCCTGCGGCACAAGATAATCGGACAACCCGAAGAGTTGCGAACCATCGTTGAAGAGGGAGATGTCGCACTCATACCGAGTACTGTGCTTCACCTATTTGAAACGGAAGATAACGGCATTTTTGAGTACATAGCAGTCGAAGTGTCCGAAAAACCAATCGATTATCAAAAACACTGGCACGAAGATGCGTTGGCCGACAAGGGCGACGCCGCATAGCAGCAGCAGAGGACGAACAATCTAGACGGTGAAAGATCACCTGATATGCGCGTGAAGATAAGTCGATGCCCCAATGATCATGTTAACGGTCATCTGTCATCCATAAATACGCAGCAATAGCCAAATGATGAGCCGCAAGAATATGCCCAGAACAATTTATTCCTTTGCCGGGTCATCGGGAAGATCGTTGGGAAGGCCAATCCACTTGGCAGCGTAAACCATCGGCGTATCGAGAACCGCAACGAACACCTTGATCAGATAGCCCGACAGCATCATTTGCCAATAAACATCCCACGGGACGATAAAGGCAAATGCGAGCGTAACGAAGAATAGTTGATCCACACCTTGCGAAAGGAACGTGCTGCCGTTCTTTCGCAGCCACAGCCATCCGCGGCCCGGAAGCTGATCTCGGATCTTCTTGAACGTCCACACATCGAAAAGATTGGCGGCCAGATACGCGATAAGCGACGCCGCGGCGATACGTGGAGTAAGATTGAAAAGCACACCGATCGCGTTGCTTGTTTCTGTCGAAAAGGGAGTCGGTTCAAACATGCGCACGAATGGCGCAAATGCTACAATTGGAAACAGGGCGAGGAATCCCATCCAGACGGCGGTTCGCGCTGTCCTTTTACCGTAATATTCATTCAAAAGATCAGTTGCCAAAAATATCGCGGCGTAGAAGACGTTAGCAACTGTGGAATCAAGCCCAAAAATCGTAATAATCTTACTCGAGACCATATTCGTAAACATAATGTTGGCTACCACAGCCGTGCAAAGAAAAAACTTTCCGAGACGGAAGCACGTCAACACGAATGCGACATCTAGGGCGACAATAATAAAAAACAGAAGCTCGTTCGACATGTGCATTCTCTCAGTTTAACTTGTTTTTTCCCAAGTGACAAGTTTGCCATCTAGCTGCACTGTGGTTGCGCCCGCACCGCCATCTTCCCGATCGACCAAAATTGTAATGTCCTGCCCTCTTTTGCTGACCTGATTAAGTAGCCTGACGAGGCGAGTAGTCGTAAAGGGTTTTAGTCGGAAACCACGATATGTTCTTTCCACTTCAAGCCCGCCGTCTGTGTCGTTGGCGAATGCTACAAAACTGTGGGACTGTGCCGACTCGTCCATCTCCCAAATTGTGAAGTCTATAGGCAAGAAATATTCGGGTACTGCGATTACATTGACCTTTCGCAGCAGATCGGGATTTGGGGTCTTTTGCACGAGAGCACTCAGTGCCATCCCAATTTCCTGGGCCACCTCGTTGATACGATATTGATTGTTCGAGCCCGTAGGAATCAATGTGTTGGCGGGAAGCCAAAACTCAATCCGACATTGCTGTGGGGTGAATTGCTGTTTTGCCTTCAGCCAGCTTATCGTGGAATTCAATACGTCTTGGCTGCGCGATTCCAGCGGCCTATCGGATAGGACGCGGATGACCCTCGCCTGCTTCTGCTTCTCGGCCAGTTCGTTGGGTGTAAGTATCTCGCGGCTTTGTTTGACATAGTCCAACAAATCGACAATCAATTCTTCAACGCGCCCCGATTTTTCGATGGCGCGGACCAACTCATTATATTTGGTCGGCGCCTTCGAACGCAGGCCAAATAATACGACCCCAGCAAGCGTAAGAATGACAAAGAAGAGAAGAGCCCACAGGAGGTAGTGGGTCATCTCCATTGAATATACATACTGTATAGTCTCTTCCACGAGGCGCCTCCCCGGGGAGCAATATTCCCCCGGCCGACATGCAAAGAGATACTCTGCGGCCTAGATTCGCTAAGTTCGAGCATTAGGGAAGTAATGATTTTCGGTACGCTGATGGATGCGCGTCTCCTGTGACCATTGGGATACACATCGAAGGAGTCGGTCGGCACATATTTGGCGCCGGAAAAAAGGAGAGTGCTTCCTGCGCTCCCTCTTGCCGCCACGGGGCACGGTAGGGCGCTCAAACGGAGTCGGCTTTCGAGAGCGCGTGCTCCGCAGCGCCGGTTTCGGAGAGCCAGCTCCAGATTTCGGTGAGGAGCGTTTGCGCGTCGCCCCCAAGGACGCGATGCGCGCCGTCGAACCAGTCGAGGAAGCAGTATTCGATACGGTGGCAGGACAGGTCCGGGTTCACGAAGAACCGGAACTCGTCCGACGGGCCGCCCCATGAAAGCTGATACCGGAAATACGCTTCCTTTTGATCGGCGAAGGTGCCGGGGGCGACGTAATCAAAGCCAAGGCCGTATCCGGGGAGCGTGCCGAGATCAGGCACGCCGTCGTCTTCGCCGTTGCAGTAAGCGGCCCAGAGGCGGCGCAGATCGTCAACACTGCCTTCCAGGTGCGCGTCAACGCGCTGCTCGCAAGGTTTGCTTCGCATGACCGGCCTCACACGGTGATCCGGCCCGCGCGGCGGGCATCGTCGGCGTAGGCCGATATGGTCTTGGTTGGAGCGAAATGCAGATCGCGCTCGATCGGAAGGCCGAGCTTGCCGCGCACGGATTCCAGTTCGCTGATGCTGACGCTGCCCAGTTCGGGGAAGCCCATGCCGAGATCGCACAGGCCGAAGGCAATGTCGGGGTCGGCGGGATCGAGCTCCGTCAGCAGCCAGGTGCAGCCTGCGTCCGGGGTGAAGAGCTTTGCGACCGGGATGAAATCCGGCTCGGAATCGGTGCCGGCGTATTGATCCTTCAGCCTGCCGTTGCGCAGCAGGCGATCACGTATGTCTTGCGTCAGAAGTTCCATTGGTCCTCTCCTTTGTTGCGGTTTTCCTCATGACGCGGAGAGGCAAAGCCGGGCGCGCCGGCGGATCAAGGAGGGCTCCCGACGAGGGGCCCTGCGCAGCGGGGATGCGTGGGGATGCCTTGAGGCGACGGCGCGCCCGGCTCACGATGCGTCAATGATTGAGAAAAAGCGCAAGGAGAGCGTGGAAGCCCGAGCAAGGGACCAATAGCGTGATGCGAACATAGGTAGGCGGCCCGTTGCGGATCAATTTACTCCGACCCCTTTGGTCTTAACACCGGGAGGAACCGCCGGAGGAGAACCCCACCGCCGAATGTGGTCTGTTGTGCAATGTGCTGTGTCCCGGCTGATAGCGGACCCTAGTTGTTACACGCGCAAAAGCGATGTCCCCCGCTGAGCGAACCGGCCTCGGTCGTAGCTCCTCCGATACACCGGAATGCGGAACCGGTGTATTGCAGGCAGCCAAGGGTCGTATAGCCAGTACAGGGATCGTCCCCCCACCACCCGATCTGGTCGGCGAAGAATGCCATAGAGATCGCCTGGCAGTTGGCGCTCGTTCCAGCACTGCCGGCATAATCTTTCGTCGCAGCATTATAACCGCCCCGTGTGCTGCAAACGCTTGTGCAGCTCTGGTTGTCATTTCCAATATACCAGCAATAGCCTCCCATGCTCAGGCCACCGGCTGAACATGCGCCGCCCGCGGCGGCGGAATCAAAAGGGAGGCCCGCAGCCCTCCAGCGCTGCGAGGTTGCGTCGTAGATGACAGCGACGCTCTGGTCAGCAGCGATGGTGAGGTCGGTGCCGAAGGCGAAGCGGTTGGCGGCGGTGGAGGCAGCGTCCTGGTTCTTGAGCACGACGTTGTTTGTGCCAACATTATGAATGGAGAGCACGCGACCGTCCGCGCCGCCGGCAAGGCCGGTGACGTTGCGCGAGGCGTCGGTCGAAAGACGCAGCACAGAAGCGGTGGCAAGATTTGCCGGATTGTAGTTGTTCTGGTTCGCGGTGATTTGCGCGGGCGTAATGTCGCCGGTGAGGCCAACGGCATAGTTGATATTGACATTTGCCGTGCCGTCAAAGCCGATCAGCGCTTTCCACGTTCCGCCCGAGCAAACCATCATGTTGCCGACGCCGGAGCTTTCCGCGCCGCCGGTGCGTTGAAACTCGCCTGCATTCGCACAGGCATCGCCGGGGTTGGGGTCGGCGAACGCGGACAGCGGCGCAAATGCGAACAGGGCAAGCGCGGCGGCAAGGAGCTTAAGGCGCATCGGGGGCCTCCTTCGTCGGGAGGCCGTCGGTGATGGTGCCTGCGTAAGCGATATTGCCGTTCACGTAGAAGCCGGTGGCGTCGAACCAGCCGACCTCCTTGCCGTCGATGACGATGCGGAGCTTGCCGTTCTGATCATCCTCGACGAGCTGCACGCGGTCGGTCACGGCATTTGCAGCCGGCTCGGGCGCAGCATCCTGCGCCCGAGCAATTGGAACGGCAATAAGACAAAATAAAACTACGAGAAACGCATGGCGCATCAAAAACCTTCCTTTTTATTCTTATTTCAGAATAGCAGATTTGGATTTTGGAAGAAGTTAATTTATTTGCATTTTCAACTAAGTCGTTGACATAGAAGAGCCTGGATTATGTCCGAATCAAAAAGGAACCGTTTTGAAAACGCCGATATTTGACATATTCAACCAGAATTAGATAAAATAATGGAAGGGAATAATCAGGGGGAGATATTTGCGTTTTGACAATCAAGCCCAGCAATGAGTTCAATTCTTTCGGCATCGTGTCGCAGGAGATGCAGCTTCGCCTTATGGCGCTCGCGGCGAGCGACAGCGCCGCCGTCGTCAGTTCCTTCACGGCAGCCGCCGACGCGGCGGGCCTGACCGAAAAAGGGCGCCTGCTCCGCGCGCGGAACGACGAGCGCTTCCTTGCCACGATGCGGCAGGGTATGGCGAGCCAGGAGCGGATTGCGGAGTTCAGGCGGGAGCTGGACCGGCTGGAGCGGGCGAGCTACGAGGCCATGATCGAGGCGGATGAGAAGCGGCGCATTGCGCGGAAGGAACTCGACGAGATCAGGAAACGCGCCTTCGAGATCGACATGCCGGACGGGCGGCGCGTGAAGGTATTCCGAGACGGCGATCAGGTGCGGGAAGAAAGCGGCGCTGTCATAGACCCCAGCATCATCAAGCCGGACGACATACCGAAAAGCTGCCCGGAATGGGAGCCGTGGAAACAGGCGCAGACCGTGGCGGACAAATCGGAAGCGCATTACGGCCAAGCGGCATCAGACTACTCCCGCGTTCAGGCAGCGAAAGAAGCGACAGCCGAAGGCAAGATGACGGATGATGAGCTTGACCAGCTCAAGGCCGAGATCGAGCCGGTGCGTCATCGTCTGGATGATGCGCGCCCGGAGATAAAGCGCGAGGTTATGCCGCCAAATCAAAGCGTTTCAACGCCCGGTCCAGGGTAAGGCGCGAGACGCCGAACATTCCTGCGAGCTCCACAACCGAGGCCGTGCCGGATTCGATCTCCCGCCTTGCCTGAATGACATCCTCTTCCGAGAGTTTGGGCGGTCTGCCGACGGCAGCGCCTCTTGCCCTCGCCGCCGCCATGCCGGCGCGCGTGCGCTCGCTGATCAGGGCGCGCTCGAACTCCGCCAATGCGCCCATGACGTGAAAAATCAACATGCCCCCGGCTGTGGTCGTGTCGATCACTTCCGAGAGAGAGCGGAAGCCCACGCCGCGCGCGCTTAAGTCAGCGATGATGCTGATGAGGTGGGCTAGGCTGCGACCCAGCCGGTCGAGCTTCCACGTTACAAGCACGTCACCGGGCTGCAATGCAGCCAGCGCTTCGCCAAGCGCGGGGCGGTTCACGGATACGCCCGAGATGCCCTCGTCATAGAAAATGCGGTGGCAGCCCGCCTGCCGCAGCGCATCCATTTGGAGCGCAAGGTTTTGTTCTTCCGTCGATACGCGCGCGTAACCGATGAACATGCCTCTCCCTATGCCGGACCACTTCAGAACCGGCGGCACGCTTATCAGAAGGGGACCATTATGAAGCGGGCTGCGCGCGATGACTTTGCACGCCGAAACCCGCAGGAATACAATTTAACACGCGGCTAAATATAACGCCAACCAATTTCAACAAAACGGTCCCCTTTTGATGAGTATAGCGAGGGAAGATCGTATCATGCCAAGATTAAGTTCGGCGTTTATTCTCTGCGTTGCCTGCATATCCGCATCTCCGGCGCGCGCCTTTGAAGCGCGCGATGTCATGGAAAAGATGTCCAAAGAAGAACGCTTCGGTTACGTGACCGGGCTTGCCGACATGCTTTCGTATCAATACGTGCTCGCAGGGGACCGCCCGCATGCGGAATGCATCACGAACGCCTTCTATTCGGCGAAGAAAGAGGAGACGTGGAAGCGCGTGTACGAGAGCTTTGGGCGGTTGCCCGACAAAGCGCCCGAGGGGCTCATCGTCGGGCTCATGAAGCAGGCCTGCGGGAAGTAAGCGCACAAGCGCGGCGGCGCGTGCCATGCCAAGGCGGAAGAAGAGAAAGCGGAAGAAGAGCGATTATGCGCGCTTTGAAATGACGGTGAGCGCGTGCGCGGTGAGGGTCGGCCGCACGGGGCCAAAGATCATCCATCCTTTGCCCGAAGGCGAATCCGACACGTACATCAATATTGAAGGCACGCTCGACCGCCCGGTTTACAAAGATATGCGCGCCGCTCTGGTGAGCGTGTTCGAGCGCGACGAGCCGCCCGGCGATCCCGGCACGGCCATCGGAAGCGAGCTTGTCTGGAACGTGATTTGCGCGCTGCCGCCGTCGCAATTCGCCGCCCTGCTCGGTCTTGTCTTCGCCGACAAGCTTACCATGGTCGAGCTTCTATTCGAGGACCTGAGGTGGAGACGGGCGCGGCTGCGCTCCATCCATTTCTGCACCGCGCCGGTGCCGTTCGAAAGAGAGGAAGATGAGGAGGAACCGGCGGAGCAATAGCGGCCGCTCTCTCCTTTTCTGGCTTGCCGGTTTCGGCGATGCTGAAACCGGACTAGCCGCCCCGGCAATGAGGGGGTGGGCCGTCACAGGCCGGGACGCGCCGCGCGCGTTCCGCCCGAGAAGATGCGAGGGATTGGCCTTGACGGCCTGGGGGCCGCAGGCCCCGGCGCGGCCGGAAGGCCGCAAGAGAGAAACGAGGGGACGCAGTCCCCGGATACGAGAAAGTAAGACGGCCGGCAGGCCGGCGATGATTGCGCGCGGGATCGTCACCCGCATGGGACAAGACCCGGCGAAGCCTTAGCGAAGCCGGGGCTTGGCGCGCAGCGTAGAGCCCGTTTCCGGCAGCGCCGGACGCGGCCATGCAGCTACCCGGCACGCGCCTGTCATGGTATTGGAGAACCATTCTCATATGCTTTGCATCTGCCGGTTTGCGGCGACATCACATTGCTCACGCAAAGGCTTTCAGGGACCACCGAGATTCGCAGCCAGCGCTGATGGCTGCCTGCGCTTTCCGCACATTGAGAGGTAGCAATCATGAAGAGGTCCTTTTTGTTCGCAGGCATCGCCGGTGCATTCGCCTTCGTATCCTCCCCGGCCTCAGCCATCGATCTTCTGACATGGAACACCGAGCAGGGCAGCGTCGAGGCCATCGCGCGCAAGCTGAATCGGATCGAAACGCTCGGCGATGAGGTGCGGGAGAAGAGCAAAAGCGGGAAGCTGCCGGAGATCGCCGTTTTCGAGGAGGTTACCTCCTACGCTGCGGCAGCCAGCGTCGCTCGCGCCCTTGGCTATAAAGAGGGAACGGTTGTCGTGAGCGACAGCGGGAGCGACAAGGAGTTCTGGGCTCTCGCGCTGGAAGTGGCGGTTGTGACGCCGCGGAAGGTGCTCTCGGTCACCTCGTACCAGGACAAAGTGAGGGCGGATTCTGCGCCCTTCATCCTGGATCTTGCCAGCGGCGCGCTTTCTTCCGGCACCGCCAAAAAGATCGAGATCCCGCCGGAGGTCGGCGTTCCCGCCGATATATTCATTCCGCGCTCCGTCCTTCGCGTCGAGCTCGAGGGGGATGTGGTCGTCTACGGCGTGCACCTCAATTCAAGCGGCCTCGGGTTCTGCCGGACGGATGGCTTTAAGGACGGAGCCACAGAGCTCATGAGCAAAGCCGAGGCGTTCGGTCTTCAGGACGAGGCGGCGCGCGTCAAGGCGCTGCGGGACGCCCTCTTTGCCAAGATGCCGCTGGCGCGAAATCCCGGGATCGAAGCGACGAAGAAGGACGCACTCGACCGCGCGCGCTCGCGCGAGGCTGCCGCCGGGGCGATCGCGAAACTCGCCGCCGCCGACATCAAGCAGGGCAAGACCGTGCTTGTCGCGGGGGATTTCAACACGCCGCTGGTCGAGAAATGCAAGACGGGCAAGAAGATCGGCGAAGACTTCGAGCCCATGGTCGGGTGCAGCACGGGGCAGACGCCGACGAACTGCGGGCAGATCGACGGGTTTGACGATACCTTCAGCATCCTCACCGACGGCGTGATCGACGGGGTTGCCTTCAAGGTGCTCACAAGCGAACTCGGCGGGACCTATGTCGGGGAAGGGTTTGCCGACTCGCCTATCGACAACGTGTTGATCGCCGGGCCGGTCGATGCGGCGAAATTCGAGGCCCTCAAGCTCGGGAGCGAGGGGACGGACCACCTGGTCTACGGCTCCGATCACCATCCGGTGCTGGTGCAGGAGAAGTAGCGCTATGGCGGCGGGCGAGACCGGGCAGAGTTCACGAAGCCGGGGCTCGGGGCCGACGGCCTAGAGCCCGTTCCGTAGAGGGCGGACGCGCCATACCCGTCGATTGGCAGAATTGACTTCTATAGCTGCCCGAGAATCACGCTTATTCTTGCTGAAGAAGGAGCGTGGTCATGGACACCCCGGACAAGAAGCGCGCTGCTCTCCCGGATTCTTACCGCCGGGAGATCGAGGCGTTGTCCAAGGTGCTGGACTCTCCTTCCTTGATGCTCAGGCTTCAGATTGGACAGAACTCGCCGGCTGCCAGGTTGAGCGAGGCGATGCGGGTCGCGCTGGGGCCGTGGGAGGATTTGCGAAAATCGGGCGCGCTGGATGGCGCGTTAGGCGCGTCCGGGGCACTCGCAAAGGCGATGCAGGACATGCAGCGTGATTTCCGGCTGCCGGAACTGAATGAGACGGCGCGTCTTTTTGATACCTTCAAGGATTCATTTTCGGGCGCAAGGCTGGCCGCCTTGGGCATGCACACAGCGGAAATCGCACGAGCGATGGAAGGGCTGCACGGGCCGTGGCTGAACACGGCCGACGCACTGCGTTCGGTCGCGGGCATGGCTGAGCTGCAAGGCATTGGTGTTGCGCTCAAGTCTGTATCGGCATTTGACGCGGAGGTGGTCGCTTCCTTGAGGGAGTGCCTGGGGGACTGGAGCAGGCCGATCGTCTGGCCGCAGGGCATTTTCGACGATGTGGTCGCACGGAGCAGCTTTTACGCCGCGCAGGGCTTCGATCCGCGGCTGTCGGAGTTCCCGGCGCAAGCATTCCAGGAAAGTGCGGAAATCGCAGGCCTTATCACCGAGCCGCCGCTTGCCGCCATGTATGCGTGGGAATCGCGTGAGGCTGATGGCGAGGAAGATGATGAGGAAGAGGAAGAGGGATTTGCGAGGACCAATGCGGCCCACGACCGACTCCAGAGATTCGAGACACAGGTTCGAAAGTTTATCGAGGAGCGAATGAATGAGGCGTTCGGGAACCATTGGATGAAGCAGCGCGTCCCCGGGGAGCTCCGGAAGAAATGGCTCGAACGGCAGGAGACGGCTCGCAAAAATGGCGAGCAGGAAAGACCCTTGATCGCGTTCGCAGATTTTACGGATTACGTGCCGGTCCTTACGCGGAAAGATAACTGGGAAGCCGTCTTCAAGCCGGTTTTCCGGCGCACGGAATTCGTCACGGAGTCATTTCAGCGATTGTATCCGATCAGGGTCTGCACGATGCATGCACGGCTCATCACGCAGGATGACGAGCTTTACCTCTATGTCGAGGTGAAGCGCTTTCTAAAGGCAATTGGAATAGAGAAGTGATGTGAGTCCAGGAAACGGGCTCTAGGTCGTCGAACCATGAAAGGGCACCGCCGCAATTGTGCGTGGAAAGTGATCTGTCCTGGTCTCGCCATCGCCGCGATGGGCGCGATTGCTGTAACGGACGCGCACGCCGCTGATCAACTTTACCTGGATAAGGCTGTATCGATTTCCTATCTCGGCGTCCGCTGCAAGGGCGAGCTGCGCGGCTATGCCGGGCTGGTCATACAGGTGCGAGGGCCTGAGAATACGTGCAGGAACCTCAAGATAAGTCTGAACCTGTGCCTTTCGAATTGCAGTGTGCGCGCACGCGATGATGCGTCATTCGGCCCGCATGCGGATGACCGCAACAAGTGCCCTTCCATCGCGAATTCCGCGACGACCGACATGTGGCTGCCCTTGCGAAAGAACTTCTCAGATCAGCAAATTGAGAGCATTTGCGCAGGAGAGGCACAGCTCAAGCTCTTCGTCGAGTCTCTGGAATTCGAATAGAGGCTGCAGGCAGGCAATGATTGTTGCCGCGACAGTGTGGAAGGGCTGCACAGCGCGGCTGAAGCGCGGTCGCCCGGTGCTGAAGAAGCCGCCGCACTGCGGTTTCTCGGTGCACTCTTCGCACGCCGGCAGGAAGGCGTTTTTCCAGTCGGAGATCGACTGCACCGCGTAATCCCACAGACCGCGAGGCAGCACGCAGCGCGGAAGGTTATAGATCGACACCTTCATGCGCGCTTCGCGCAGGGTCTGAACGGCCTGCGCGAGGTCATCCTGATAATCCGCGGGATCGATCCAGAGCTGCTCCTGGTTGGCCAGGGCAAAGCCCGTGTTCTCGAGGGCCATGAGCGCGACGTGATCTACGAACGGCAGGTTGCGGGCAAGCCACCGGCAGGTCTCGACCAGCCCCGGCGCCGTGAGCGCGTGCAAGACGATGCGGATCTCAACGCGCTGCCGCTTATCCTTGAGACGCAGGATGCCATGCAGCGTCTCATCAAGCGCGCCGCGCGCCTGAACCACATGGTCGTGCACGGCATCGACCGAGGAATAAACAGGGATGGCGGCGCAAAGATCCGGGTTCTTCAGCGCGGCCCATGCCTGCACCACCTGCGGGTCGGCAAAGAACCGCCCGTTGGTGAGGATATGAAGTCTTGTGCGCGGCAGAGATTCCCGGAACCTGGCAAGGAGCGGAATGAATCTCTGCCATTCGAGAAGCGGCTCGCCCCCTGTGAAGCCGATGGACGGGGTAGCCGGATCGATCAGGGGAACGCACGAGGCGATCTCATCGAGAATCCACCCGTCATCGATGTTTCGGGGCGGCTGGGAGCACATCAGGCAATAGTGATTGCAGCGCTCGGTGATGAGGAATGAATTGTGCGATGAATTGCGGCGGTAAAGGGTGCGCAGCCGCCGCGAATTTGGGTCAAAGCCTATGATGTCGCCGTCAGCAAAATAGCCAAAGCGCGCGCTTAACCGCGCGGCACGCATGCTGTCAGGCAATGCATCAGACGGCAGGCCGCTGTCGATGACAACCGCTGTGGCGAAGCCTGCTGCCGATGCCGCAGCGGCATCGCCCGGCCCGCGTATGAGAGCCGCGTCGGCAGCCGCTTGCGGAGCGGCCTTGGGATCGCGCAGTCGAAGGACAAGTCTGCCGGACTCATGGAAACCTGTAACGCTGTCTGCCGCGCCGGAAAGAGCAAGCGGGGTCATCGCGCAACCCATCGCCGCAGGATCGCGGCGTCCTCCTGGGAATTGCCCAGCAGATCGAGAAGCAAGGTCAGGATGCCTTTCTGCCGGGAGCAGAAGGCGGAGAGTGGCTTGATCCCCAGATAATCGCCTTGCGTGGCGTGATGATAGGTCGGGTCCGCGCCGCACCACGGCTCGAACGCGCACGAAGAGCACATGGGCGCGCACTGGGCGAGCGAGTCCGAGATCATATTCACGAGCTTGTCGGACAGGATGAGGGACCTGTAATCGTCGGTGTGAACGTCGCCGAGCTCGAAGGACCGGTCATTCATTTCCGCTAACATGCGGCCCTCGTCCGAGGCGAAGACCTTTCCGTCGTAGTTGTAGACCAGTGCGCCAAGACCTGCGCCAGCCGGACTGCGAAGATCGACGTAACCCAGGGGCCTGTCGGTCAATATCCGCTGGAGCAGCATGGCCGCGTAGAATTCGGGGAAGTGCGTGCCCTGCCTGTTAATTTGCAGGATGTGGCGCAGACCGCGCTCGTAAAAAGCGAGCCAGCGCGGGGCATCGTAGCCGGCGATCCATTTGGTTTTGACGGCAAACCCGTAGGGCGAGAGGGGCCGCAGGAAAATGCCGTCGAGGCCCAGGCGCAGATATTCATCGACGATTTCTTCGGGCCGGTCGAGGCTTGCTTCGGTCGTGGTCATGAGCGCGCCGACGCGGTCGCGCCCTAACGTTTCCTGGGAGCGGCGGATACCGGCGACGGCAAGCTGATGGCTGTTGGCGCCGGGCCGCGGCCTGTTGCGGTTATGGAGGTCCTGCGGGCCGTCGAGCGATGTCGATAACAAGATCCCATGCTGCTTGCAGAAGGCGAGGATCTCATCGGTCAGCAGGGCAAGGTTGGTGGCAATCACGAATTCCACTTGCTTGCCGCTGCGGGGAGCCTGCTCTTCCGCAGCCGATACGATCTTTTCAACGAGGGCGAAATTGAGCAGCGGCTCGCCGCCCTGGAATTCCAGCTTCAGTTTCTTTGGCGGGGCGGATAAGGCGATGGCAAGCGCCCGCATCGCCGTTTCCTCGCTCATGTCGTAGCGGGTCTTGTCGGCGCTGCAGCGGGAAACCTGGCAGTAGGGGCAGGAATGTTCGCAGCGCAGCGTCACGACGAACAGGTGCAGCGCCGTCGGTTCGGAAAGAAACGCCATGCGGCTTCGCATACGCAGGGCGATGAGCTGAAGCTGTCCGCTTCCGCCTTTGCGGCCGATGAGGTTGCGCGAGTAAGCCTTTTCGTAAAGCCCGTCGCCCGGCTTTACGTCGAGGTCGGCGATCCGTTCGAGTTCGTTCCGCGCGAGAATAAGATAGTCGCCCACCGTGTTGGCGACGAGGTAGCGCTCGGGAGAAAGCCGCTCAAAGCGTAGCGGAAGAAGCGCAAGCTCTGCCGGACCGGAAGGCGCGAAGGCTTCGGCGGGGGCAAAGCCGGTCATCGGCCCTCACCCGGCGGATCGGAGCTATCTTTCTGGACGAGAGCGCCGAAGGCGAGCGCGAGGATGACATTACGCAGCCCTTCGGTTTCTGAAGAAACCTTGGCGCGGAGGTTTTCGTCAGTGACCAGGTCGCAGAAGCGCCGCCGCAGGGAGGCGGCGTCGCATTCGACACCCGGCTGGGGCTCCAGCGTGCAGTGAAACTGGTCGTCTTTTTGTTCGATGTGGCAGCTCGCCGTGCCGATCAGGCGGTAAGCTGCTTCCTTCAAGGGCCCGAGTGTCTGGACCGACTCACTGAAACTGATCGCTATCCCAAGACAATCACCTTAATAGCGGCTTGAATAATGAGACTGGTGCGAAGAATGGGATGAGTGGGACGAGTGCGAGTAATGGGAATAATGCTGCGCGACTACGGTCCCGTCCGCGTTTTCGGTGACGACAAAGCCGAGAAGATCGGCACCGGATTTCACGATCTGGTTGACCTGCTCTCTTGAAACAGACGGTGCCGCACGGCCCGCAGCCTGATCCTCCGTGCTGTCCTGCGGAGGAATCGCCGCCTGCGCGGCCGGTACGCCGAGCGCAGCCAGCGCTGCGCCGAGAGATAAAATGACCTTGCCCTTGCTTGCCATGATTGTCCCCTTCTTCAAGCCCGAGGGGGGTACGCTTTATGCTGCCGCTCTTATTGAGGACGGCAATGAAATGCTTTTTGGAGAATAAACCCCCGATTGAAGTGACAAACCTATCTGCACGCGGACTCTGGTACAAGGCGAAGGTCTGCTTTTTCCCACACTTGTTTGCAGTGTGTGGATTGTCAGTAACATGAGCATAGCCGGCGTAAGAAAACTTGACGCTCCGGCGGGAACGCGCGGCGCTGCCGGGAAAAATTCCCGGCGCGTCTGCAACCTCATTGATGCGGCTGAAGATTTCGCCTGCTAGTGTCTGACCCATGGTTTCCGGCTACGACAAGATCCCCGGCGGAGGCGGTCCAGCCCCATGGTGGTTCGAACCGCTGATGTACGTTCTTTCAATCGCAGCCACCGTGATAATTGTGCTCTCTCTCGTTCGCTCAGTGCTGCCGCCATGACCGCGAGCCCTTCTTCGTCGGAAGAGCTCAAGGCGTGGAACTCCGCCTCGGGCAGCTCGTAGATCCGTTTCCAGAAATTCAGAATATGGCTCATGATGCGAGCCTACCGGCAGCCGGGCGTGCGGGGATAACTTCCGGCGAACGGCCGGAGGCGGCGAAACAATGGCGGAAGGGCTGGACGATACGCGTTTGCGGCTTGCCGCTGCCGATTACGTACAGCGCGCGAGCGCCGGCGGCGTTCTCACCTCCGAAGCCCTGCACGCAGGATTTACCGTAAACGGCACGCGCGTTCCGCTGACGAACCCGCAGCGCGGCATCTTCAAGCCGGCGGGGATGCAATACCTGCTCAGCGTCAAGACGGTGTTCCCGTCGAAGGGGCGCAAGGTCTGGTACGACGACCAGCGGGAGGTGCACGCGCAGATCGCGCGCGGCGATGAGCTGATCGATTACGCCTTCATGGGCAGCGACCCGGAAGCCGCCGAGAACCGCTGGCTGCGCGAAGCACGGGATGCGCAGATTCCGATCCTGTACTTCCTCGGCGTTGCCCCGCAGCGTTACATCGCGATCTGGCCCGCTTACGTTACGGAATGGTCGGCGCAGGAACTCAAGGCCCGGCTTGCGGTCGGCGTGCCGGCGCAGACAAGCGCAGTTCCGCATGTGCCGGAGGCACCGGAGCGCCGCTACGGCTTCGCGCTTGTCCGGCAGCGTCTGCATCAGGCGCGATTCCGCGAAGCGGTGCTGGCCGCCTATGGCAACCGCTGCGCGATTACCGGACTTCCAGAGCCGCGCCTTCTGGATGCAGCCCACATCATGGCCGATCAGCATGAAGAACTCGGGCAGCCCGTTGTCCCGAATGGTTTGCCGCTTTCAAAACTGCATCACGCCGCATTTGATGCGAACCTGATCGGCATCGACCCGGATTTCCGGGTTCATGTCAGCGACGAACTTCTCTCTCTGAACGACGGGCCAATGTTCGAACAGGGTATCAAGATGCTGGGCGGACGGCTGATCCGCCTGCCCACACGCCTCGCCGACTGTCCCGACAGAAACCGGCTTGCCGCACGTTTCGAGCGGTTCCGGGCGAGATGAACTGGGCCTTAAAGCTGCGCCGGCTGCGGCAATGAGCCGAGGGAATGGAGCCGAGCATTCGCGAAGGCGGGCGGAGACGCCAAGTATGCCGGCGAAGACTAAAGTGTCGGATAGACAACCTTTTCGTTGCTGCCTGAAGCGTTGTCTTCCCAGATCAGGCGGACGGTGTGCTTGAGTTTGCCGGTCATGTAGAGCGCAGCGGTCAATTCTACGGACTGGTGCTGGTCAAGGCTCTCCAGCGGAAATTTTTCGCGGATTTCCGAGTCATCGACAATGTCGTTGCCGTCCGGGAAATCGATGCGGATGTTGCGCGCGGTCGCCTTGCCCTTGTTCCAGACCTTGAGGCGGTACTTGCTGCTGCCGAGTTTGATGAAGGTGGCGCCGAGATCCGCTCTGGCAGCATCGCGGGCGTCGCGTTCGCCCTGCTGCAGAAGCATGTTGTTAAGACGCTCCTGGCTCTGGATAAGTGAGTTCTGGCGGTGATTGAACCAGAGCGTCATGCCTGTTGCAAAGCAGGACAGCAGGAAGGCCAGTCCCGCAAAGATGTCTCCCCACGATATCGTCGGCTCGATCATCTGAACTTGATGTACTTGCTGCCGCGAACGGCATTCTTCAGGGTCTTGCGCATCTCGGCGGCAAAGTCCTTCGTAATCTCCGCTCCCATCTCCTTCACGTGCTCGGCGATGTTTTCGCTGTTCTCGCGAATGAGATCATCCTTCGTAGCTTCCCGGCCGCAGGAGGCGCATTTTGTCATTTGGATCGTCTCGTCCGCTCCGGAGAATTCGAAGTTGCCGCTCCCGCAGGTCGGGCAAGACAGGCTCACCGTCCTGTCGTATTTCTCGGAATCCATGTTGCCTCGCGCGAATCACCTTCCCGGGGCCCATTATACCGCAGGACATGCGCGGCAAGTTACGCAGCGGTCTTGGCCTGCAGGAAGGTCTTCCCGAGAGTTTTGCGCAGTTCCTCAATCGCAGCAGGCGATGTCTTCCATGGATCGCCATTGATGCGGGCGATCAGTTCGAACCACACCGTTTCGAAGGCGGCCAATGCATCCGCATCGGTGTAGGTTACGCCGTCCGGAAGCAGCGGCGTGACATCCTCGGTCAGGCTTCGCTTGAGTTTGCCGAGCATGGTCGCTTCGGCGTTGGCGCGCGTGATCTTTTTTCCCTCCGCGGCGAGGTAATACTCAAAGGCCGCCATGAGCATTCCAGGGTCGAGCTCGAGCTGCGCAAGCCCTTCCTTGAGATCGAACAGGTCGCGGCCCTTCTGACGTTGCAGCAAGGCGCGGAGCTTGGTTGCGAAAAGCTCCTCGGCGCGGAAGGAAAAGATTTGCGCCTTCCCGGAGTACCACGGATTATCGACTTCGAACGGGTACATCGTGAAGCCGTGCATGGCGCCGTGCTCGCGCCCGTTGATCTCGACCTTGAGCCTGAGCTTTGCGTCGTTGTCGGCATCGGGTGTGAATGTGAAAAAGAGATGCGTTGAGTGCCCGGAGATATCCACCTTGCACTTGCCCAGCCAGCCAAGCGCATCGCGGACGGCATCGACCGTTTTCCCGATCGGCGCCGCTGCCGGCTGCACGAGATCGATGTCTTCGGAATAGCGCAGCGGTTTTGCGAACAGCAGCTTGTTGATGGCGGTGCCGCCGCGAAAGGCGAGTTTTCCGTCGAGGTCCTTCGCGGTGAACAGGTCGCAAAGGGCACGCGAGATAATGAGATCCTGCTCGACCTGCCGCGGATCAGGCCATGGCGCGATCGCGCTCCACGCCTGCAGATGATCTTTCGGGATCATGTATCGATCTCCACAATCTCATTGATGAAAAGCTTCCACTTGGAATTCTTCTCAGGCGCAGGTCCGGCTAGCGATGCGATTTCCCTGACGGAAGGATCAAGCGCCTTGAAGGACTTCGCCTTGCGTGCGAAAGGCAGCAGCGCATCGGCCTGCCGCCTGTGTCCGAAATGGTCGAGCAGGTAACCGAGTCGCCGGACAGCGGAATTCTCATAGGATGAGGCAGCAAGCGCAAGAACGCGCGCTTTCGCCTTGCCGCCAAGATCGTGGACAATCTGCGCCGCGCCGCTCAGGCCCGCGGCCTTGTGAAAGTAACGCGTGCTGTCGAGCAGCGTCAGTTCGATGCCCGCCACCTGTGCGCTGCCGGCATCGGTTCTGATGCTGCGGAGCCACTCTTTCTTGTTCGTCTTTTCGAAGGCCGAATCCGACTGGTAGATGAAGGCGATTTTCTGCCGCCCGGCCTTTATGGCCGGGAGTTGCCTGGGCACGATCACCTGGAAGATCATCGCGGCCTGGTGCGATGAACCGTGAAACGCCGCCGCGCGCAGCAGCGAGATGCGGTAATCGAGCCCCATGTATTTCATGAGCGGATCGATCCAGCGGGCGGCGTCGGGCGCTCCCGTTACCCTGTCTTCCGGCCGCAGGATGAGATAGAAACCGCGCCGCGGACTGATGAGCCTGCCTTTTTTGGCAAGGCGCTGTGCAGCCGATGGGAAGGATGACTCGGTCGCATCCAGCGCGCGAAAGGCTTCTTCCTTCGTGAACCAGGCGCGGCCCCGCGATAACTGGCCTTCTATGAATTTTTCGAGCGATTCCATGCCCCGTTTATATAAGAAAAGCGCCGGAAAGTGAAGACTTTTAAATATGATTGGGGACGAGAAGTATAGAATTTTTCATATGATAACAGATAGTTGTATAATTCCAAGGCGCATAAAGCGATATCACCGCAAGTCGGCATGGCCGAAGCCTCATGTTCCCTATATGTTCTCGAACATGGTTCGGCGCAAGGGCGAACTCTCGCAAGCGAAGATCAATGCCGGTTGGCCGCACCAGGTTGCCCTGCCTGCCGACGCATGCAAAGGCGCCGGGTACGTCGCCACTCATGAATTCTGCCGGGGGCTTTCGCTCTGCCCTCGGGGCCGGTCATTCCGGCGCGATGATCGCGACTACGTCGTGTTCTGTTTTTCATATCCGGCGCATGCGCAGGCGTTCCGCGAGCGCTTCGGCGGTGAACTCGTGACTCTCAAGGCGCGCTAGGCAGCTAGGCAAACCCCGCAGCTCATTCGTCTCGTCCGGCCTGCGAGCAGTCCTCTCCTCCTCCTTCGTCTCGTCCACTTCCATCACGGACCTTCTATTGCGTCCAGCAAAGCACCTTTGCCGGCTTTAACGCCGCAAGTGGCTGCAAGCAGCACTCCTCCTCTGACGTTCCGGTCACAAGCGATGCGGCGCGCGTCAAAGGCGCTCCTGCCGTCCACGAGAAGGCCGCGATGGTTGCGGCCGAAAGCGAACGGAGGAGAAAATGAGAGTCCTGTCACAAACCGAACTGAGCCGCATGAGCCGGGCGGAGCTTGCCATCCTGCTGCGCACCATTGCGTGCGAGCTTCCCCGCCTGCGCGAAGGCTCGCAAGAGCTGCGCAACGCGCATGCAAACCTGCAGAACATCCGCAGGGCACTCGCGCGGCCGGAATTCCGGCCGTGACGATGCTGCTGGCGTCACGCCACGTCGCTACCCGCCGGGTGTGACCAGAAGAGAGCGCATATTCTGCAGAATGGCGTCAGCAATCTCCGCAGGTGTCACGGCTCTCAGGTTCGCCATATCGGTTACAGTCTGGGCGACCTGTCTAGGCCGCAATGGGCTTCCGCCCCGAAGCACAAATGGCCCATCTGTCTCGGTAAGTATCCGGTCTGCGGGCAGACCCGCAACAAGCGTGCGGTGCTTAGGTGAGCGAAGCATTTCGGCGTTTATCGAGAAATAGCAGCCGTAGTCGATCGCCCGGCGTGCTTCGGCGGCCGTGCCGGTGAACCAATGCAGTACTGCCTTCCCTCGCCCAGGAGGTAACGCACGTTCGAGATGGTTCAACACCTTGGTGGCTGTCCGCACGCTATGGATCGTCAGGATCTTGTCGCCGTGCTCGGCACAGGCACGCAGGATACGCTCGAAAATTCGCTCTTGAAGGTCGAAATGCGTGTAGTAGCGGGGGCCCGCATCCAAGCCAACCTCTCCGACATACCTCGCTTCACTCAGCAATCGCTCAAACAGAGGAAGTTCGTTCGCACGCTCATCGACAAGCTGCGGATGCAAACCGAGCGCCACCCTGACGAATGATGAGCCTCGCGCGACCTCGACGTTCCGCCGCCAGGTCTTGGGCGTGGTCGTGACCGCCAGCGTGGCGACGCGTTCGCGGTCGCATTCGGCGATCAGTTCGGCGTGATCCTTATAGAGGTCCACATGGCAATGGAAATCGACCCAAGAGGGCCTAATGCTCGCTTTGTCTACGCTCACAATGGTTTCGCCTTGACTCCCGCCAGCAGCTTTCCGACCTCGCGCAAGCCATCGATGTAAACCTTCTCGTACATCGCTAGATCCGATGCACTGGCCACAAGCGGACCCGGCCGGTGAATATCGATGCGAGCGCTTTTCGGTTTAGCCTTCAGCCTCGCGACGGCGGTCTGGAACGAGCGCACGTCTACTCCTTCAGCCTTGGTGGTGTTCAGAGCACGGGCCCGTAAATCGCTAATGGCGTATGACGTATCGTCCTTCCCGAAACCGTGTTGAAGCGAGGCACGGCGTATCAGGCAGGGGACACAATGTCCGCAATGCTGTGGCTTGCGAAGGCTCTTGTCTTTGGAGAACCGATACTTCGTGGGTGCTGAGCATGACATCGTGTTCTTGGCTTCGCGACCCAGGAACGCCTTCTCGGCGCAGCCGTCGATCATCTGCCCCTTGGTTTTGAAGCGGTACCTGTTCTCCAGCCGGCAGTTGAGGCCGAGGCCCGCCAGAACTTCGTTGAAGCGCACCATGTAGAACGGATGTGTGGTCCGGGTACTCAGAGATCCTAGCCGCAGACGATCCAATGGCACGTTCAAAGATATGAGTCCGTTCTCGGGCACATGGATCACGGTCTTGCCCTTGAACGCGCTGGCCGCCAGCGCCGCTAGGGCGAAAAACAGGAATGATCGACCCCGCAGAGTGTTTTCCGACGATGACTCTGCAATGGTGTCGCTCGCGAAGCCCACATGCGCCCTGATGTGATCGATGCGCCTGCCGGGGAACTGCCGTGCAAAGGCCGCAGCACAGTAGGTCTGATGCACGCTCGTGGTACCGTCCCAATAGTGGCTTACGAGCAAGGGCCGCTCCCCGCCTGCCAGAAGATCGGTCGCCCCTATGAAGCTATCCAAGCCTCCGCTGAAAAGACACACGCAGGTCGCGTCGGATATCAGGAGTTTGCGCGGAGGTGGAGTAAGTTCCTTCATGCTGACAATGCGGGGCCGGAAATAGATGGCCCAGCGATCGCCGGTGAGGAAGCCTAGCGTTTGCACCAGAACCGGTTCCAGCGCGTTCCATTTTTTTACATCAGCTACCGGCAGATGTAAGTCGATCTCGCGCGTCCACCGATCCTGTGTATCCTCGCGTGATACCCTGGTATCCGCAGCGGTCAGAAGGGCCGCCAGCAATGCAAGGTCGAGCGCATCCTCGGATGCGCGAAGTCCCAGGTTTGACAGTTGGTCGAGAGCTTGCCCTAGCCCGAAGTTGAGTCTTTTCTTCGCGTCGATGAAGGAAATCTCCGTGAGTACGCTACCGGGCCGCTTGGCCTTAACCGCGACCGTATCCTGCACGCCCAGCCGACAGACAACTGTGTGATGGGTCATATCGCGGCCTCCGCAGCGACGGTGATCAAGTCAAAGGCCAGCTCGTAGATTTGGTCGACAACGCGATCGATGGCAGCATCATCCATGCTGCCGATGCCGTTGAGTTGGGGGATGAGCGCACCTTTCGTGCACCCGAAAATGAAGTCGTGGAGTTGCTGTGAGACCTGCTCGACCGCCTCGGCATCCGCAGGCAGGACCACGCCTCGGGCACCAATATCATTGACGACGCGGCCTTCAATCGAGCGCGCGAGAAAATCCAGGAAGAACTCTTTCAGTTGATCGGGCGACAAGGTGTCGAAGCTGCCAACTCCCGCGTCCGACAGGTCGTTGATGGCATCAAGCATGGCTTGCCGAGCGATGGCCTCGTCCAGCGCGCCTCCCGGCGGGCAGATGAATTCCAGCATCTCGAGGAAAACGTCGGCGGCTGGCTTGCCAGCCAGTCCGAGTAGGTTGAAGCGGCGCAGTGTTTCCGTAGCGCCTAGCTGTTCAACATCCCGCAACACTCCGAGCAGGCGACGACCGGTCGCCCGCGAAGCGCCCATTCTGCGTCCTGCTCGTTTCGAGCCACCTGTTCCGCTTCGCGCGTATTCGCTCAGCGCCGAACCAAGCGAACTCCGGCTCCCCGTCCGGGAAAAGCGCGAATAGCTGGCGCGAGCATTGCGGAAATCACCCGCTCCTTTCATATCCGGGGGAGGAGCCGGCGGAGCTTTCGGCGGGGGAGACTTAGGCGGCGGAGAATTAGGAGGAGCGGGCCGCTTCGAAGGCGGTGGTGGCGCTGGCGGCGCGGGTGCCGGGCCAACACCGGGAGCAGGGTCATCTGCCCAACTTGGCACCAGTCCTTTGCGCGGACCCTCGTAAGGCTTTGAAGTTCCCATGGCCTACCCCTTCGGAAACAACTGAAGGGTGGCTTTAGCCGCTGTCTCCAGAACCTTGTTGGTGCTCTGCTGCGACCATTCTTTCAGGAGTTCCTTGAACTCACCGACAATCATGGGATCGGTGAAGCAACCTCCCCAGGCTGTTGCCGCCCATGAACCGAGTTTGGCTGTCGGAAGCTCCTTGATGACGGAAAGCAGCCGACGCTGCAGCTGAGGGTGCGTCTCGACAAGCACCGCCAATCCCTGAACGCCGCTCGGCTCGACATTCATGTTGTCGGCCTGTTGGACCCGATCTCTTACAGCATCGAATAGCTGTTCGGGATCGGTTCCGGTGAGCTTCACAAGATCCGGCACAGCTTGCTTTGCGGCAAGACGCTTGCCCATGAGCCGGTCTGCGAGCGGCTCCAGATGTCCGGCCGCCAAGAAGCCCCCGAAGTAGCCTCTCTTGTCCCTGGTCGCGAACACGTATGGTCGAAGGTCCACGCCCTTCAGGGGTGGATCGATCGCTGCCCACGCAACGGCCCAATCGCTCTTTGTCCATCCGAGCACGATCTCGCTCAATGGTCCCGCATCGTCCTTGGCAGACTTCTTTTCGGTCTTTTTGGCCTTGCTGTCGTTCGCATCCTTGGAGCGAACATGGTCCTCGAATTGGGAGAGCTCGGGCGACTTTCCTTCCGACGCAACGGCTGCCAGCCGCGCAAGTTGCTCGTAGAGTTCGGGCGAGAACCGCTCGGCAAGCATGACCTTTGCCAACTGCGGCCAAGCGATCTCATCCGCGAAGCCGCGCTCTTCCGCGATCGCATAGCGCAGTATCATCGAGTTCAGGAAGCGCTTGATCTGACGAGGATTGCCGCGAGTGCCCTCGCTCAAGATCTTGCTGATGTGCGAACTGATCGCTACCGCATTCTCAAGCTCCTTAGGGAGCTTGCCGCCTATCGCCTTCTCGATCGAAGCGCGGTCAAGACCACGGCTTTGCCACGGCCGCCGCAAATCCTCACGCGCGGAAGTCAGAATCTTCTTGAATCGTTCGTCGTCCGATCCGAGTTCGCTCTCGGCAAGAAGTAGCGTGATGTAGATGCGTGTTTCCGGGAGACCGAGGGCCGGTATCCGGAAAGGAACCTGGATAAGCTTCTCGAGATAGTTTCGTGCGTATGGCACCGGTCCGGCGCTTGGCGGTAAGTCCGGAAAATGCTCCCGCACGGCGTACTCGATCATCAGCTCATCGGCACCGATTACGAATGCCGTGCCGGGGACAAACAGAAAGAGCCTTATGGCTTCGAGCGTGGCGATGGCCGTTTCCGGCAAACAGCGGTCGAGGTCGTCAACGATGACGACCAGCTGGTCGATGTCGGCCGCATCCAAGAGCTCCTCGAATTCTTTGCGGAATGCGTGGATTTGCTCTGGGAGATGATCGGCCTCTTGGTCATCACCCTTTATGCAATCAGCGGTCCCTTGGGCGACTGACTTCAGATCGTCGAGGGAAAGATGCTCTTGCGGCTTAGCGATCACCGAGGTTGCAAGGTCATAGAGGCCTTGCAGCTGATCGAAGGTTGGGATGCCCGTTGCGGCGGTGAAGGCGAAGCCACCGGCCTTTTTCGCGACCTTCAGCCAATCAACTCTCTTGAGGACCTTCTTCGCGGCCTCCGCGACCTTAGCCGAAGCGGGGCGAGCCCGGCGAAGTTCATCAACGATCGTCTCGATGACGACGGTCTTGGCATCCTCGAAACCTTCGAAGGTCCAGCCATTGAACCAGAGGCAAACAACGCGGTCGTTGTTTTCGAACGCCGCCGCCGTCATTTTGAGAACGCTGGACTTGCCCGCGCCCCAGTCACCATGCACGCCAATCGTCACCGGCGTGCGCGGCTTCTCGCCAATAAGTTTGATGACGGTCTTCGCGATGGACTCGTAGTAGAGGAGGTCAACCTCCGTCTCTTGATCGCTTAAGAACATGAGGCTCCCCCCGGGCAGCCGTTCAATAAGTACGCCAATATCACTGACGGGCACCGTAATTCAGGCGCCGATTCGAAGTCTTCACAACTTAGTCAAATTGGTGCGGGCGGTCGGAATCGAACCGACACTCTGTCACCAGAACAGGTTTTTGAAACCTGCGCGTCTACCAGTTCCGCCACGCCCGCATTTTCGCAACATATAGAATATTATTCAGTACAATGAAGTAATTATTCAGACTTCCCTATCAGTCGTCAAGATCATCCGGTGCCGTTTTCTCGATTTTCTTCTTCTTCCTTGGCTTGCGGATGTTGATGGCCGCCGCGTCGAGCGTCGTCTTGATGTGTGTGGCATAGAACTTCTCGATCATCTCGACGCTGGTCCGGCAGTTCTTTGCGATCTGATAGATGTCAGCACCTTCCATCAGGCGCAAGCAGATATAGGTATGGCGCAGGCTGTAGGCGCTGCGCCGGTTGCCCTCGCGGTCGAACTTGAGCCCTTTCTCATCGAGAATGGCGTTGAGCATCTCCCGCGGGCTGGTGGGGAAGAGAAGGTCGGTCGCGGCCGGCTTCGTCCGGCTCCTCTTGGACCTTCGCGTATGGCGGAAACCGCTCTCGCCTTCCACGACGGGGCGGTCGCGGTTCGCCAGTCTCTGGAACGGCCTTACCGCGCCGGTGGTGCTCTTGCAATAGCCGACGCCTCGTTTGCCGCGCACCTCGATTTCAAGGATCGTCTCGCCCGTGGCTTCGTCCTCGACGACACTAACGTCCCGGAATTCCAGCCGTGCGGCCTCATCGGGACGCAGGCCAGTATTGGCCATGAACAGAACGTAGTCGTGCATCTGCTGGCACGACCATTCCCAGCGGGGTTTTGGGGGGTTCTTGGCGCGCTCGCGCGTCGCCTCGTATAGCGTTTTGTATTCCTCGGGCGAGAACCACGCCCGGTGTGTGATCTTTCCGGAGCTCTTGTAAGGTGCTGAAAGGTCCGGGATGGATTGAATCCAGCCGTGACGGGCAGCTGTTTTGAGAACCTGGCGCAGCGTTACAATGTCGTGATGGAGTGTGCTGCGGGCGGGCGGCTTGCCTGTCCTTGAGGTGTCCTGCATGCGCTTGATGCGATATTCCTGCACAAGGCCGGATGTGATCTCGGAGAGAACCTTGTCGCCAAAGAAGGGCAGCAGGTGGATACGGATTATTTCGCCTTTGCTTTCGACGTAGCGCTCGCTGCGCTCGCCTGCGGTCATGATGGGATACTCGTGCAGAAACCGGTCGGCTGCTTCCTTGAAGGTCCTGCCGCTCTTGAGCGCGCCGGCGCGGTGCTTGCCGCGCAGCTCGATATACCAGTCCTCGGCGAATTCCTTGGCGAGGGCGAGGCTATCTTCTCCTGTCGTGACGCGTCGGTTCTTCCCGGCAAGATAGGTTGAGCACTGCCAGTGCGTGCTGTTCTCGCGGCGGTAGACATGAACCTTGCCGCCCATAATGGTGTGGCTGTTGGTCATCGGATAAATACGTCCTTGAAGCCCGCAATGGCCCCAAAATGTGTAAGCTATGTGCAAGGATATCAGAGCCAGATTCTGTGGTCAATTATATGACTAAGTTATTGATATAATTGAGAATTATTATTTTCATAAAAATACATATTATCCATTTTGAGTCTGCCGCGTCTACCGTTCCGCCACAGAGGCCAAAAGCACGGAAGGCGCGCACTATAATGGCGGCGCTTCCCCCGTCAACGCACATGGCGCGCCCACAAACGGCCTGCGCCCGGCCGCCCGCGAAGCAGCACGCCGGAACCAAGGGTGCATTTAGATCGTTCCACAATCGAGACTTTTAGCTCCCAACCTTGAACGATGCGCCAGGCCCCGCCCCCGCGCAAGGAAACCGCATGTCCGATTGGGTCTTCGTCCGCCGCGTGCTGATCGTCTTCGGCCTCGCCGCGTTCGCCGCACTTCTGTGGCTGCTCGCGGACATCCTGCTCATGGTCTTCGGCGCCGCCCTCGTCGCCCTCGCCCTCCGCGCCCTCGCCGAGCCGATCGTCCGCCGCACCTGGCTTTCCGAGCCCTGGGCGCTCGCCGCGGTCGTTATCGCGACTCTCGCCCTCACCGCAGCCCTCGTCGTCCCGTTCGCCGCCACGATCGCCGAGCAGACGAACGACCTCGCGGAGCAGCTCCCCGTCGCGTTCAACGCCGCTGTGCAGAAGTTGAACCTCGGCTCGGTCGCCGACTCGTTCAAAGGCTCCGCCATCGGCAGCCTGGTGCTCTCCGCCTTCACCTGGGGCTCGGCCATCGTCACCGCGCTGACCGGCTTCGTGCTCGTCCTCTTCGGCGGCATCTATTTCGCAGCCGCCCCCGATACCTACCGCGCCGGGTTTCTGAAGCTCTTTCCGGAGCCGTGGCAGAAGCGGGTGACCGCCACGATCGAGGACTCGCGCTTCGCGCTGACGCGCTGGCTAAGGGCACAGGCGATTGCCATGGCGATCGTCGGCACGCTGACCGGGCTCGGCATGTGGGCGGCCGGCGTGCCCTCGCCGGTGGCCCTCGGGCTGATCGCGGGATTGACTGAGTTCGTGCCGATCATCGGGCCGATCGTCGGCGCTGTCCCCGCCGTTCTCGTCGCCTCCACGCAGGGCTGGGAGCTGGCGTTGTGGGCGCTCGGCGTCTCGATCGTCGTCCAGCAGATCGAGAACAACGTCGTCATGCCGTTCGTCGTCGGCCGCGTCGTCGAGCTGCCGGCCGCGGTCGGCCTCTTCGCTGTGGTCGCGATCGGCGTCGTCTTCGGACCCTTGGGACTCCTCCTCGGCTATCCGCTCGCCATCGTCCTCGACGTCGCCGTGCGCCGCCTCTACGTGCGCGAGACGCTGGGCGAGAAGGTCGAGATCGCCTCCGAGCGCACGCGCGGGGACAAGAAGAAGCTCGCGGCCTCGGCCTGAGTCTACTTCCAGCTGAACGTGGTGCGCCCCGTGCCGTGGATGTGCTCGGCGATCTCCACATGCTCGCCGACGTGCGGCTCATGCTCCCTGAGCACCGTGACATGCGCCATGCGGCCGTCGTCGAGTTGCACGTCGACAGAGAGCCCATTCTCGATGCTCGACGTGTTGGTCCCGTTGACTGGCCCGACATGCTGCACGATGCCCGGCACGTGCTTGGTCTCGACCGAGGCATCGAGGCCGGTGAACCAGAAGCCGGCGCCCATCACCAGAGCCGCGGCAAGGCCGCCCCCGATCCACTTCAGGCGCTGCATCCATAGCTGCCGCTCGAGCTTGCGCCGCGTTTCCTCGCGCATCGTCATGGTCCCTGGTCTTGTCGCCATCTTATTTTGCAATCCCTTCCCACTGGTAGGAGACGAGCCCCAGCCAGGTGACGCGCTCCCTGAGGACAATCCGCGCGCCGTGTGCTGGTGGCATGGGTGGAAGCCCTAAGGCAAGTACGATCTTACCGCCATCGAGTTCGCTTTCGATCTGGATGTAGCGTTGACCGGTGTTTGGGTCGTTCTCGACGGTTGCGGTGCGGACCGTAGCTGCAACTTCGCGCTCGCTCCGGTTCGGCTGCGACAGGACGAAGAAGATGCCGGCGCAAATGACGATGGCGGCGAAGAGTGCGGCCCAGCGGCCGAGCCTGCCGCGCCGCTCCAAATGGTCCAGTTTGCGCTGAGCCTCCGTGCGCACCCTGAGCCCCCGATGTGCCGCCTCACGCCGCCGTACGCTCTGCCAATCTCATGCTGCGCGCGGCTCCGCCATCCTTATGCTGCGCGCGGCTCCGCCACTCTTATGCTGCGCGCGGCTCCGCCACTCTTATGCTGCGCGCGGCTCCGCCACTCTTATGCTGCGCGCGGCTCCGCCGCGACGAGCCGCACGATGTCGGCCATGATGTCGTTCAACTGAAAGTCCTTGGGCGTATAGACTGCGGCCACGCCGAGACCCTTCAGCGTCTTGGCGTCGTCCGGCGGGATGATGCCGCCGACGATGACGGGAATGTCGGCGAGCCCCTCCTTGCGCATGCGCTCCATCACCTCGCCGACGAGCGGCACGTGCGAGCCCGAGAGGATCGACAAGCCCACGACATGCGCACTCTCGTCGAGCGCGGCGCGCACGATCTGCGCGGGCGTCAGCCGGATGCCCTCGTAGACGACCTCCATGCCGACGTCGCGCGCACGCACCGCGATCTGCTCGGCGCCGTTCGAGTGCCCGTCGAGGCCGGGCTTGCCGACCAGGAACTTCAAGCGCCGCCCGAGCTTGTCAGACACTTCGTTCACGGCGGTGCGCACATCGTCGAGGCGCGATCCGTCACGCGGCGCTGCAGCCTGGGAGACGCCGGTCGGCGCGCGGTATTCCCCGAACACGCGCCGGAGCGCGCCGGCCCATTCGCCTGTCGTGATGCCGGACTTCGCGCAGGCGATCGACGGCTCCATGATGTTGCGGCCTTCCTTGGCCGCGCTCTCGAGTTCGGCGAGTGCCTTATCTGCAGCCTTGGCGTCGCGCGCCGCGCGCCAGGCCTTGAGGCGCTCGACCTGCACGGCCTCGAGGGCGGGATCGACGACCATGATCGAGCCTTCCCCGGTCGTGAGCGGCGACGGCTCGGTCTCGGTCCAGCGGTTGACACCCACGACGACCTGCTCGCCCGTCTCGATGCCGGCAAGGCGCGCCGTGTTGCTCTCGACAAGGCGGCGCTTCATGTAGTCGATCGCCGCCACCGCGCCGCCGAGCGATTCAAGGGTCTTGAGCTCGGCCCATGCCTGCTCCTTGAGCTCGTCAACCTTGCGCGCGATCTCGGTCGAGCCGTCGAAAATGTCGCCATAGTCGAGAAGATCCGTCTCGTAGGCGAGGATCTGCTGCATCCTGAGCGACCATTGCTGATCCCAGGGCCTGGGCAGTCCGAGCGCCTCGTTCCACGCCGGGAGCTGCACGGCGCGCGCGCGCGCCTTCTTCGACAGCGTCACGGCGAGCATCTCGAGCAGGATGCGGTAGACGTTGTTCTCGGGCTGCGGCTCGGTGAGGCCCAGGCTGTTCACCTGCACACCGTAGCGGAACAGCCGGTCCTTCGGATTCGTCACGCCGTAGCGCTCAGTGCAGATCTCGTCCCACAGCTCGTTGAAGGCGCGCATCTTGCAGATCTCAGTGATGAACCGGAGGCCCGCATTGACGAAGAACGACACCCGCCCGACGACGCTGCCGAACTCGGCCTCCGGCACTTCGCCCGATTTCTTCACCCTGTCGAGCACGGCGATCGCGGTCGCAAGCGCGTACGCCAGCTCCTGCACCGGCGTCGCGCCCGCTTCCTGAAGGTGGTAGGAGCAGACATTGGTCGGGTTCCATTTCGGAACCTCGCGGTAGGAGAAGACGATCGTATCCTTGATCAGCCGGAGCGACGGCTCAGGCGGAAACACGTAGGTGCCGCGCGACAGGTATTCCTTGATGATGTCGTTTTGGATGGTCCCCGTGAGCTTGCCCCGCGACGCCCCCGTCTCGTCCGCCGTCGCGACGTAGAGCGACAGCAGCCACGCCGCCGTCGCGTTGATGGTCATCGACGTGTTCATCTGGTCGAGCGGGATGCCGTCGAGCAGCGTGCGCATGTCGCCCAGATGTGAGACCGGAACGCCGACCTTGCCGACCTCGCCTCTTGCCAGCTCGTGGTCGGAGTCGTAGCCCGTCTGCGTCGGCAGATCGAAGGCGATCGAAAGGCCGGTCTGGCCTTTGGCGAGGTTCTTCTTGTAGAGCTCGTTCGATTTGGAGGCCGTCGAGTGCCCCGCATAGGTGCGAAACAGCCAGGGTTTGTCGCGCTCGGCCCGACTAGCCGGTGCGTTCAATTTTCCGGAGCTGCCGCTTCTTTCGGACATCGATGGATCCTCGCCCACGCTCTTCTCTCCAATAGCGCACCGGTGAGCAGGTGCAAAATAAAACCCAAATTCACTCAATGCGGCCGGACACCGCTCTCGCCGACCACCATTTTGGGCTTTGGCGCGCGCCCCGTGCGGCGCTGCCCCGAATCGGGGGTGAACGGCCCTGGCGCTCGGGGGGCGGTGGCTGGCCGTGCGCTCATGCCGCCACACTTCATCTCCGTGGTTCAATTCAGCATATAGCTGTTGTTCATTAACTCTTGGCCGGTCTACCTTGCCCCGCCTCTAGACACCCTCTTTATTGCGGCGCGAAAAAGTGCTTGAAACGGGGGCTGTGGCCAGGGGAACGGTCTGCGGCAACGCAGCAAAGGCCGCTCATGGGGCCTCCGCATTCGGAGGCATCTATTTGCGTCAGGGAGAGACGAGAGAATGTCGAGCCAAAGCGCCGCACTCAAAGAAAGCACCGCGGCCGGGGTCGGAACGGGGGCCAATGGCGCGGTCAAGAAGGACCTCTACGAGGTAGGGGAAATTCCGCCGCTCGGTCACGTGCCGAAGAACATGTATGCATGGGCGATCCGCGAGGAGCGCCACGGCGAGCCCGACACGGCCATGCAGGTCGAGGTCGTGCCGACCTGGGAACTCGACAGCCACGACGTGCTGGTCCTCGTGATGGCCGCGGGCGTGAACTACAACGGCGTCTGGGCTTCGCTCGGCACGCCGATCTCGCCCATCCGCGACGTCCACAAGAACCCCTATCACATCGCCGGCTCCGATGCGTCGGGCATCGTCTGGGCGGTCGGCTCCAAGGTGAAGCGGTGGAAGGTCGGCGACGAGGTCGTCATCCACTGCAATCAGGACGATGGCGACGACGAGGAGTGCAACGGCGGCGATCCGATGTTCTCGCCTTCGCAGCGCATCTGGGGCTATGAGACGCCCGACGGCAGCTTCGCGCAGTTCTGCCGCGTGCAGGACCGCCAGCTTCTCGAGCGCCCCAAGCATCTCACCTGGGAAGAGGCGGCCTGCTACACGCTGACGCTCGCCACCGCCTACCGCATGCTGTTCGGTCATCGCCCGCACGTGCTGCGCCCGGGCCACAACGTTCTCGTCTGGGGCTCCTCGGGCGGCCTGGGCTCGTTCGCCGTCCAGCTCTGCGCGACTTCGGGCGCCAACGCCATCGGCGTGGTCTCCGAGGACGACAAGCGCGACTTCGTCATGCAGCTCGGCGCCAAGGGCGTCATCAACCGCAAGAACTTCAAGTGCTGGGGTCAGCTGCCCAAGGTCAACACGCCCGAGTACAACGCCTGGCTCAAGGAGATGCGCAACTTCGGCAAGGCGATCTGGGACATCACCGGCAAGGGCGTCAACGTCGACATGGTGTTCGAGCACCCGGGCGAGGCGACGATCCCGGTCTCGGTGCAGGTCGTGAAGCGTGGCGGCATGGTCGTCATCTGCGCCGGCACCTCGGGCTATAACCTCACCATGGACGCGCGCTATCTCTGGATGCACCAGAAGCGCGTTCAGGGCTCGCACTTCGCCAACCTTCAGCAGGCCTCCCAGGCCAACAAGCTGGTTGTCGAGCGGCGCATCGACCCCTGCATGTCCGAGGTCTTCTCCTGGGCGCAGATCCCGAAAGCCCACATGCGCATGCTGAAGAACGAGCACAAGCCGGGCAACATGGCCGTGCTCGTATCAGCGCCGACGACGGGGCTCAGGACCTTCGAGGACGTGCTCGAGGCCTCCCAGGCGCGCCACGGCTTCGATTGAGGTCGTGAGCAGCGTTCCCGCCGCGAAATCCGGCGAGCTTCGCAATCGGGACACGAGGGCGGTGCATCCGCGCCATACCAAGAATGTGCGAGTCTGCTATGATTCCTTAACCGAATCATTGCGGCTCGCAAACGCGCATGGAATGCCCTCTCGTCCTCATCCGCTGGCTGGACAGCGCTCAGCCCCTTCCGGCCTGGCGCCACCTTTCGGATTTGCCGCGCACGCGCCCGATCGAGTGCGCCACCGTCGGCTGGCTTCTGCAGGATGATGACGAGGTCAAGGTCGTTTGCCAGAGCGTGGGCGACCTCAAGAACCCCAAAAATGCACAAGCGAGCGGGATCATGACGATACCCGCCCGCTGCGTCGTCTCGGTCGAGCGTTTGACGGAAGAAGGGGAGCTTATCTCCGCTGCTGCCCTTGCTGTCCTTGCTGTCCCTGTTGCCGATCCTGACGATCCTGCTGATCTGGGGACTGGTTCAGGGCCGACGCCGCGAGAGCTTGAATCTCTTCCGGCGTGAGCGATTTTGGATTTTGCATGGCCTTGGAGGCGATCGCGGCGACGCGCGCCGACGTCTTCTCGTTGGCTGACATCAAGGATACTCCTCTATTGCTTCACGCATTCGCGCAAGAAAACGCGCGACGCCATTAATCTGCAGCGCAGAACTTTGCATCTACAAGCGGGACTAATACCCGAATGGTAGATATCCACTGTTTACTTGCGAGATGAGATTGACTGGCGCGCATCGCGACGAAGTGCGCGGATTCGCACCCTTTCTCCCACGGCCGGCGCCGCGGAACGCGTCATGATGGCACCGCCATTGCCGAGCTTCTTCAACTCCATGATGCCGCGATTGAGCTCGGCGCCGAGAATGATGATGATCGCGGTGAACTGGAAGAAGATCAGCGCCACCATGAGCTGCGACAGGCCGGCGTAGAAGCGCGCGTAGTCGCTGAAGTTGAGATAGAAGGCGTAGAAGCCCGCGATCGTGAGCCAGAGCACGACCGAGAGCGCGACGCCGGGCCACACATCGAGCACGCGCCGCTTGCCGGCCGCGAGCCAGAGATGAAAGGCGAAGAGCTGCGCGGCAATGACGGAGCCGGCGAAGGCGTAGCGGAATCCGGCCGCCATCCAGCTCGAATCGAGCATCCAACTGGAATTGAGCACGTTCTTGAGCCACGACGGCTCGAAGCGCGCGGCAAGTCCCGGTCCGACGACGACGGCCCAGGTCAGCACCAGCGCCGAGGCCGCGCTGACGAACACGAGCGCCATGCTGAGCAGAAGGCAGAACGGATAGGGCCGCGTCTCCTGCACGCGGTAGGCGCCGTTGAGCGCCGCCCTTAGCGTCTCCACCGCGCTTGTCGAGAAAAAGAGTGCCAGGAATCCGCCTACCGTCAGCAGATCGATGCGTGTCCGCCCAAGGATGGCCTCCACCTGCGGAATGATCGCTCCCGCAACGGCGGTGGGAAGCATTTGCGATAGTTGCGTCACGGCCTCTCTGGCGAGCTCGGGGCTGCCGAACACGCTCGCAAGCCCGCCGAGGAAGATGCAGAACGGAAACAGGGAGACGATGAACGAGAACGCCACCGCTCCGGCCATGGAGAAGCCGGAGTGCTCGTAGAGCCGGTAGATGGCGGCGATCAGGGTCCGGGTGCGCTTCATCTCTTCCGGGAAAAATTCTCGACGGGGCCAAAGGTTTCCGCGGTGCAACCTAGCGGCGGCGGCGCAGATGGTCCATGGCTTCTCACACCGGGCCTGGGTCGGAATTGAGACCGGGGCATGGTATGCCGGCCGTCGACGGCGAGCCGGCCCAGCGCTAGGCTCGTGCCGGATTCGACGCGGAATGCAGGGTTAATCGCGTGGGTAGACGACGTAGAAAAACCAGGCGGGAGCAGCCCTCGCGGCTCGACGAGCGCCTGATCTCGATCGATCTCGACGTCGCCGACCTCGAGAGGGAGCTGCAGCAGCTGCTCGAGACGAGGGCGCTGGCTCCCGAGGCGCCCGCCGGCTCCATGGCCGACGATCCGGCCCATGATCGCGTGTCGAGGCCCCAATCCGTGCCCGAGGCCGAGGTCTTCATCATCCGGCGCGAGGGGGGTCCTGCGCTACAGCAGGCTCGGCAGACGGCTCCAGAAGCGCCTTCTGCGCCCATCCAATCCGAGGCGCCGTCCAGCTCGCCGCGTCCCGCCTTCAGTGGCGTGGTCGAGGAGGCGAGCGTGGTGATCATCCGCCGCACCCCGCGCGCGCCTCGGCCCTGATTGCGGATGGCCGTTCGCTGGCGCCAACCGTGCCGACCTGTCGCGCAAGAAGCCGATTGCCTTGCTGCCGCGGGCGGCTAATTTGCACGAAATATGCATTGAGTGACTCGGGAATGGGGTCATCGGGCGCGCGCGCATGCGCCGGACGCAAGAGCGAGGAAAGGACTTGGGATGTCGGTTGCTGAGGTAAAGGCCAAGAGCAGCGTTTCGGCTGCGGACCCGGATCGGCTCCTCGCGCAATGCGGCGAAGCCGTTGGCGCAGCCGAACGCGTTCTTGCCGCGGCCAATACCGGCGTCAAAGCGAAAGTCGAAAAGGCCGGCGGCATCGACAACGCCCAGCACGCGGCGCACGGGCTCGCCTGGCTCGCGACCACCGTCGAGGGCCTCACCCAAGTGCTTGGCTGGGCCTCGCGCCTCAAGGGGGAAGGCAAGCTCGGAGAGATCGAGCAGCTGATCCTCGCCGCCGCCTTCGCCGAGTATCTGGCGCAGATCGCGGGCGGCATTCCCATGTCGCAGGTCGAGATCATCCGCCCGCAGGCTTTGGGCGTGCCGGCCGCCGACATTCGCCGCTTCGAGGATGCGGTCGCCGACCTCGTTGCCCAAGGCAGCACGGACGGCCTTAAGGCCCGCCTCGCCGAGCTGATCGCGACCCAGCAGGGCGCCACGACATATGGCGATTCCGGCCTCGACGAGACGCACGCGGCCATCCACGAGCAGATGAGGAAGTTCTCGGAAGCCGAGGTCGTGCCGCATGCGCACGAGTGGCACCTGAAGAACGAGTACATCCCGCTCGACATCATAGCCAAGGTCGCCGAGCTCGGCGTCTTCGGACTGACGCTGCCCGAGGAGTACGGCGGCCTCGGCCTCGGCAAGGAGAGCATGTGCATCGTCTCCGAGGAGCTCAGCCGCGGCTATATCGGCGTGGGCTCGCTCGGCACGCGCTCGGAGATCGCGGGGGAATTGATCCTCAACAACGGCACCGACGAGCAGAAGGCAAAGTACCTGCCGAAGATCGCCACCGGCGAGATGCTCCCCACTGCCGTCTTCACCGAGCCGAACACCGGTTCTGACTTGGCTTCCCTCAAGACCCGCGCGGTAAAGGAGGGCGACACCTACAAGGTCACGGGCCAGAAGACCTGGATCACGCATCCCGTGCGCGCCGACGTGATGACGCTGCTCGTGCGCACGAACCCCGCCGAGAAGGGCTACAAGGGCCTCTCGATGCTGCTCGCCGAGAAGCCACGCGGCTCGGACGAGGAGCCGTTCCCCGCCAAGGGCATGACCGGCGGTGAGATCGAGGTCCTGGGCTACCGCGGCATGAAGGAGTACGACATTTCCTTCGACGGCTTCGAGGTGCCGGCGAACCAGCTCCTGGGTGGTGTCGAAGGTCAGGGCTTCAAGCAGCTCATGAACACCTTCGAGGCCGCGCGCATCCAGACCGCAGCGCGCGCCGTGGGCGTCGCGCAATGCGCCATGGACCTGGCGCTCAAGTATGCGCTCGATCGCAATCAGTTCGGGAAGCCGATCTACAGCTTCCCGCGCGTCGCCAACAAAATCGTCATGATGGCGGTCGAGACCATGATCGCGCGCCAGCTCACATATTTCGCAGCGCGCGAGAAGGACCAGGGCCACCGGTGCGATCTCGAGGCCGGCATGGCCAAGCTCTTGGGCGCGCGCATCGCGTGGGCAAATGCCGACAACGCATTGCAGATTCACGGCGGCAACGGATTTGCCCTCGAGTATCCGGTCTCGCGCGTGCTCTGCGACGCGCGCATTCTCAACATCTTCGAAGGCGCCGCCGAGATTCAGGCGCAAGTCATCGCCAGGCGATTGCTGGAAGGCGCGAACTAAGGTTCGCGCGCACCGCGCAACGCTAGATCCGCAGCCCCGCGATTCCTCGCGACGTCGGCGCGCCGAACGTCTGTCGGAACGCGCGGGCGAAATGCGCCTGATCGTAGAATCCCGCGGCCTGGGCCGCCTGCGTGAAGGTGGCCCCGCCGACGATCTCCCTGATCGCTGCGCGCAGCCTGTGCCAGGTCCGGTAGCGCCTGAGCGGCACGCCTGCCTCCAGGACAAATAAGTGCTGCAGCCTCGAGGCCGAGAGGCCGACGGATCTTGCGAGCTCGCCGACCGGCCTCGCGCGCTCGTAGTCGCTTTGGAGGTCTTCGACGATACGGGCGATGCGGGGATCGATCTCCCGGCACTCTCGGCGTTTCGAGAAGCGTACAAGGTCACCGAGCGCCGCGCCTATGCAGCGCTGCTCCGCGCGGCTCTCATAAAGATCGCGCAAGTATGACACCTCCCCCGAGTTGGCGATTAGGGCGCCATTGGCTTCGCGCGCGCTTCGCACGAGCGGCGCCAACACTTCGGCGCGGCCGACGTTCGGCTCGAGATAGAGAACGCCGAGCGGAGCCCCGCCGAGATCGAACTCGTAGGCTACTCCCGGCGGAACGACGGCCGCCCTGCAGCTCTGCCAGTCCCCACCGTCAATTCGCAGGCGAAAGCTATCGTAGAGCCCAGCGAGGAAAACCGCGGCACTGTGGGCGTGCAGCGTATTGCACCCGAGAGGACCCGCAAACAACGCCAAGTCATCGCCGACGTGCCAAAGCGATACGCACTCGTCTTGCTTGGCCACAGCACGTTCGTACAAGCGCGTCACATGTTTTGTCGGCATGCTCTGCTTCGGCCACTCGTCTCCGCCGTGAACGAAGTAAGGATAGCCAAGAGGATGATCCGTTTCCATGAGTGAAATAAGCATGACGCGCCGCGACGTTCTCGGCGCCGGCGCTGCCCTTGCTGCAGCTCCGCTCGCCGTTACCGCCCTGAGCCGCCCCGCGCAGGCCGCCGCGCCAATGCTCGGCACTGCTTTGCCGAAGCACTACCGCTTCAAGCTCGGCACCTTCGAGATCACGATGATCTCCGACTCTGAGGTCTTCATCGACGGTCCCTGGCCGCTTATCGGCAAGAATGCCGTCCAGAAGGATGTCGACCAGCTCATGCGCGACAATCTTCTGCCCACCAACAAATACCGGCCGGGCTTCACGCCCATGCTTGTCAACACAGGCAGGGAGCTCGTGCTCTTCGATACCGGCAACGGCGCGCGCGGCTTCGTCGCGCGACCCCATGGCGGCTGGCTCGCGGCCCAACTCGCGCCCTCCGGCTTCAAGCCCGAGGACATCGACGTCGTGGTGCTCACGCACGGCCATCCCGATCATATCGGCGGTCTCATCGAGGATGGGAAGCCGCTTTTCCCCAACGCGCGCTATGCGATCGGAGGCGCCGAGTACGAGTTCTGGTCGCGTGAAGGGGGGCATTCAGGCGATTTGGAGAAATTCGCCTCCCTCTTTCGCGATTACGTCGTCCCACTCGCGGAAAGGACGGCTTTCCTCAAGCCGGGCAACGACGTCGTCACCGGCATTCGCGCGGTTGAATCTCACGGCCACACGCCCGGCCATCTCTCCTTCCATCTCGATGGCGGCGGGAAGGAGCTGTTCCTCCTTGGCGACTGCGCTCACCACCACGTCGCCTCACTCGCCCGGCCCGACTGGCACTGCGTGTTCGACGTCGACGTGGAGAAGGCAGCGGCGGCGCGCACGCGCATCTTCGCAATGTTATCCGCCGACCGCATCGCCGTCGCCGCCTATCACATGCCGTTTCCCTCTCTCGGCTATGTGGAGCGACTGAGATCCGATGGCTATCGTTGGCTCCCCCACTCCTACCAGCTGGATCTATAGGCACACGGGTGAGCGAGCCGCGCGGTTCGCATACCGCGAAATGAATCACGGAGCGCAGCCTTTCGGCTCCACTCCGCGACCCTCCCTCCCGGCTACGTTGCCCTCTATTTCTTTATGACCTCGCCCGTCGGCTTCGGGGTCGTTGCCGTCTCCGGCGGCAGCACCGGATACTCGATCCGCGGCATTTCGCCGGTGAGCGAGTTCAAGAACGCGACGATCGAATTGACCTCCTCCGCATTCAGCTCCGTGCCCAGCTGAGAGCTGCTCATGATGGCGACGGCCTGCTTCAGGTCCCAGACCTTGCCGGAATGGAAGTAGGGCGCCGTCACGGCGACGTTGCGCAGCGGGGCCGCGCGGAAGACATACTGATCATCCGCGGTCTTGGTCACGGCGAACCGGCCCTTGTCGGGATGGCGAGCACGGGACAAGGAGCATGGCGGATGATGCGCTCCGTCGTGCTCCCGCGCAGGGCATCCAAAATGCCGTGATGTCCCGCCGTCGGCATCGCGATGAGATCCGCCTGCTCTGCCAACTCGAGTATGGTCTCCACGGGAGAACCGTCTCTACGATCCACGCGAACTCTTGTGTTCGCTGGGCTCGTGTAAAGGGCCGGAGCCTCCGGACCGATGTGCAGAGGATGCAAGCTCGATAGATCGGCACCGAGCATGGTCACGAATCGCGAGAGCTCGTTGAGCGCACCCGTCGGATCGGGCTCATGATCGACGGGAACGAGAATGCGCCGAAGCCGCGTCTCGCCGGTCCGCTGATCGACGAATCCACGGGCATGCGATGGGATGAATAGCGTTGAGGTTTCGCTCTGGCGCGAGATGAGCTCGGCCGTCGAGCCTTGAAGCAGGTGGGCGACACCGTCGCGCCCCGACGTTGCAAGAACGACGAGATTGGCCTCGTGTCGACGAATGAATTCAACGACTGCGGAAACCGGGTTCTCGTCTTCAATGCAAACCTTGGCAATTCGAACGCCCAGCTTCTCGCCGACCGCCGCCGCCGGCACATTCTCGCTTTCCAGAAGCCCCCACATTTCGAGCGTTGCGCGCACGGGCGGAAACGTGTGCCACTCCTCCTCATCCATCTGACCGACATGCAACAGATAGAGAGAGGCCTGGCTGCACAATGCGATCCTGAGCGCGTGGGCAAAGGCTGTCGCGCTGGCATCTGAGAAGTCGGTCGGGTGGACGATGCACGGCGCGCGCGCTGTCACTGCAGTTCCTCGCTCTCATGCAGCCAAACAGTCGATGCACGCCAACATGCGCCGACGCGGCTTTCCACGTCCGGCCTTGTCAGGCGTTGGCACCAACTGGTCTCTACCGGCTGAGCCTCAAGAGTGCCGAGCCCCTGTTGCTGACGATCCTGACCGTCTGGCTGCGGCCGCGCACCACGACGTAGATGGTGCCCGTTGCATCGTAGTCAGGATTGTAGAAGCGGCCTTGATAGCTGCTGCCGGAACCGCGCACGCTGGCCGTCTGCGAGACGCTGCCAGCCGACGTGGCGCACGTGGCATTGACCGTGTAGCTGTTCTTCGAGATCGGGCTGTAGCGCGCGCGGCACTTGGCCCTTTCCTTGGCGCCGGAGCCGAAAGTGACCGAGCCGCCGCCGCTCCATGCGCCGGAAAGCCCCGGATCAGCCCGCGCGCCGTCCGATGCGGCAGCGAGCGCCGCAAATGCAATCACGCCGGAGAATAGCCTGAAACCACCCTTCATTGGATCGATCTCCCTCCATTACGCATGGCACAACTCGACCATACATTCAGATTCGAGTGTGCCAGCATGAAGACGGCGCGGCTGCGCACTGTTCAAATGCGCGAAGTGAGAAAATTGTTTCGCAGGCGCGAAAGGAGATCTAGCGCTTCCTGACGAACACGGTCCCCGCCGAGTAGCCGGCGCCGAAACTGCAGACGAGCCCCGTTTCTCCGGGCGCAAAGTCGCTGTTTGCCGTGTGGAAGGCTATGATTGAGCCTGCCGAGCTGGTGTTGGCGAAGCGATCCAGAATGATGACGTTCTCGCCCGGCGCGGGATCGCGCTCCAGCACCTTGCGGCCGATCATCTCGTTCATGTTGATGTTGGCCTGATGCAGCCAGAGCCGCTTCAAGGCGGTGGGATCGAGGCCGAGCTCGCGCGCGTGCTCGACGATCATCTCGGCGACCATCGGCACCACCTCCTTGAACACCTTGCGCCCCTCCTGGACGAAGAGCTTGTCGCGAGCGCCGATCCCTTCCGGCGCCGCGCGGTTCAAGAAGCCGAAGTTGTTGCGGATGTTGTTGGAGAATTGCGTCTTGAGCCGCGCGCCGAGGATCTCCCAGCCGCCGGACGCCTCTGCTGCGTCTTCCACGATCACCGCCGTCGCCACGTCGCCGAAGATGAAATGGCTGTCGCGGTCGGTGAAGTTCAAATGCCCCGAGCAGATCTCGGGATTGACCACGAGCACCGCCTGGGCGGAGTCCGAAGCGATGAAATCGGCCGCCGTCTTGATGCCGAAGGTCGCCGAAGAGCACGCGACGTTCATGTCGAACGCAAAGCCCTCGATGCCGAGCGCGTTCTGCACCTCAATCGCGATCGCCGGGTAGGGCCGCTGCATGTTGGAGGCCGCGCAGATGACCGCGCCGATCTCGCTCGCGGGCTTGCCCCACCGCGTGAGCGCATCCTTCGCAGCCGCCACCGCCATCTCGGCCAGGATCGAGATCTCGCTGTTGGGCCGCTCGGGCAGGATCGGACGCATGACGGCAGGATCGAGAATGCCCGTTTTGTTCATCACGTAGCGCGACTTGATTCCCGAGGCCTTCTCGATGAACTCCGCGGACGAGGGCAGGAGCGCCTCGATCTTGCCGGCCGCGATTGCGTCGGCGTGCTCGGCATTGAAGCGCGCGACATAGGCGTTGAAGGTCTCGACCAGCTCGACGTTCGAGATGCTGAAGGGCGGGATGAAGAGACCCGTGGCGGCGATGGTGGCGTGAGGCACGGTGGCGGTCCCAGAGGCGGTCCCAGAAGAGGCATGGCTGCAAGCCGCGCATGGAGGGCGGATTGCCGGATCGAGTGATAGCACAGGGAGCCGCCGCGTCACCGTCCCCGAGGGAACGCTTCCCGCCTTTGACCCCGGTCATTTCCCGATTTCGGATCGCCCGTCCAAGCTAGGCTCAGCGCAAGCGTGGATGCCGCAGCGCCATGAGCCCCATCCCTGCCGGAGTGCACCGATGAAAGAGCTGCCGCTGCCCAAGGTCTACGCCCTGATCGAGCCCGGACCGGTGGTCCTGCTCGCCACCGCCCACAAGGGCCGCCCCAACGTCATGACCATGTCGTGGCATATGATGGTCGAGTTCGAGCCGCCGCTGATCGCCTGCGTCGTCAGCGGTGCCAATCACAGCTTTGCGGCACTCCGCGCCACCCGCGAATGCGTGATCGCCATCCCCCCGGCGGGCATTGCGGAAAAGGTCGTGGCGGTCGGCAACTGCTCGGGGCGCGACGTCGACAAGTTCGCCGCAATCGGCCTGACCCCGCTCCCGGCCGAGCGGGTCAAGGCCCCCTTGGTGGCCGAGTGCTTCGCCAATCTCGAATGCCGTATTGCCGACACGCGCCTCGTCGGCAAATACAATCTTTTCGTCCTCGAGGTGGTGAAGGCATGGACCGATCCGAGGCAGAAGGCGCCCAAGACCATCCATCATCACGGCTACGGCAACTTCGTTGTCGATGGCGAGCGCATCAAGCTCAAGTCACGGATGCGCTGAGCTCTGCCGAAGGCCTGGTCACCGGTCCAGCCGGAGACAGCATGATCGTTGACTTCCCGGGCGCCGCCAATGGAATGTGCCGTAGCCTGCCGCCTCGGGACAGTCCAAAATTTGGCCGGTTTGGCAGGGAGCAAGGCCGGAATTTTGGAGTGTACGCAATGCGGCTCGCATACGCCCTGATGCTGGGTGCCACGCTGATCAGCACCTCGGCCCGAGCGGCCGGGCCCATCGCCTTTGGTCTCGGCGACGAAGCCGCGCCGCCGAGCGAAATCGTGGTCCGCAAGACCGAATCCAATCGCGTAGGCTCGCGTATGGACACGAGCACGCTCATCAAGACCTATGTCGCCAAGGTCGAGGGCAGCGCTCCCGGCGATAGGCGTGTGCAGGTCCAATTGAAGGACGTGCGCATCGAGAGTGTGACAATCGAGGATCCGGCCGTCCGCCTTTCGGCGGACACGGAGGTCTACCTGATGGGCGCCTTGAAATCGGTGCCGATCGTCCTCGACTACAATGACAAGGGCCAGCTGACGACCATCGCTGATTGGGACGCGACACGCCAGACAGTGCTCAAGGCGGTCGAGAGCCGGGCCGCCTCGATGGAAGGAGAGAAGTTGCTTCATGCGGGCACGACGCTTTCCCCCGATGCCGTCGCCCGGCTCGACAAGCAGATCAAGGAAGGCTTCGTCGCCATGATTTCGAAGGCGGAGCCGCCGACATTTCTCGAGGTCTTCTACGATGAGCTGGGCTTGTTCCTCCTTCTTACCGGCGAGCGCATGGAATTGAACGCGACCGTCGAGCGGCCCATGCTCGTGCGCAACCCGACCGACGGCAGTTTCACCGATTTCAGCCACGTCCTGACCTTGCGCGAGACCGACCTCGACAAGACCAAGGCGCTGCTCGACTTCAGGCTGGCGGGAGATGGCGTCGCGCTCCTGAAAAAGACCATTGTCGCCAAGCTCCGCGAGGCGAAGCTCGGCGAGGAGGAGATCACGCGCCACGTGGAGGATATGTCGATCCATTGGGATGCCGAGGGCGCGCTGACCGTCGACATCAAGTCGGGGCGCTTGCAGAAGGCAGACATCAATTCCCGCGTGCAGGCCGGCGATATCGAGTTCGTCACGGCGAGCAAGATCGACGTGACGCCGGCCAAGTGATGCTCTCGCCCCCTTCCAGAGCCCAACGCGCGATTCTCATCACCGGCTGCTCGTCCGGCATCGGGCTTGCTTGCGCACGCATGATGAAGGGGCGCGGCTGGCGCGTGCTCGCGACCGCGCGCAGACCTGAGGATTTGGCGATGCTCGAGCAGGAGGTCGGCGTCGAGGCGCTGTCGCTCGAGCTAGCCGACCCATCCTCGATCGCCTCCTGTGCTGCCGAGGCCCTGCGGCGAACGGAGGGCCGGCTCTTTGCCCTCTTCAACAACGCCGCTTACGGCCAGCTTGGTGCCGTCGAGGATCTCGCGACGGATCTCCTGCGCCGCCAGCTCGAGGTCAACGTGCTCGGCACGCACGCGCTGACCCGACCCTTCATCGCGGCGATGCGCAAGAGGGGCGAGGGGCGCATCGTCATGTGCTCGTCCGTCCTCGGCCTCGCGGCCCTGCCCCATCGCGGCGCCTACTGCGCCTCGAAGTTCGCGCTCGAAGCGCTCTCCGATTGCCTGCGCCTCGAGCTGCGCGGCTCCGGGCTTCATGTGTCGATCATCGAGCCGGGGCCGATCCGCACCCGCTTCGTCGAGCATGCGCTGGCAAACTTCAAGAGAAGCATCGACATCGACGGCTCGCCACACCGTGACACCTATCGCGCGCGCCTCGCGGCGCTGGAAGCGGGCGGCGCCTCGACATTCAAGCTCGAGCCCGACGCGGTGGCCCGCAAGCTCGTCCATGCCGTGGAAAGCCGGCGCCCCAAGGCACGCTACTACGTGACGCTGCCCACCTATCTCGCCGACGCCGCCAAGCGCTTCCTGCCGATCTCCGTCACCGACTGGCTCGCCGCACGGCAGTAGTCGGAGGCTAGTTCGCGAAGCGGAAGTGCATCACGTCGCCGTCGCGGACGACGTAGTCCTTGCCTTCGAGGCGCATCTTGCCGGCGTCCTTGGCGCCCGCCTCCCCGCCGAGCGAGGCATAGTCGTCGTAGGCGATGGTCTCGGCGCGAATGAAGCCCTTCTCGAAGTCGGTGTGGATGACGCCGGCCGCCTGCGGCGCCTTCGTGCCGCGCGTGATGGTCCAGGCCCGCGCTTCCTTGGGGCCGACCGTGAAATAGGTGACGAGGTCGAGAAGCGCATATCCGGCGCGGATCAGCCGGTTGAGGCCCGGCTCCTTGAGCCCCATGTCGGCAAGGAAAGCCTGGCGATCCTCGGCCGGCAGCCCGGCGAACTCCGCTTCGATCTTGGCCGATATGACGACGCAGCCTGCGCCTTCGGCCTTGGCGCGCTCTTCGACCTTCTTCGAGAACGCGTTGCCGTTCGCCGCCGAGGCCTCGTCCACGTTGCAGACGTAGAGCACGGGCTTCGACGTGAGCAATTGCAGCGCTTGGTAGGCGGGAGCTTCCTCGGGCGTGAGCTTGGCGAGCCGCGCCGGCTTGCCCGCGCGCAGAAGCTCGAGCGCCTTCTCGAACAGCGCGAGCTGCGCCTTCGCCTCCTTGTCGCCGCTCTTGGCCTTCTTCTCGACCGCGGATGCGCGCTTCTCACACGAGTCGAGATCGGCGAGCATGAGCTCCGTCTCTACGGTGTCGGCGTCAGCCACCGGATCGATGCGGTTCTCGACATGCGTGATGTCGTCGTCCTCGAAGCAGCGCACCACGTAGGCCACGGCATCGACCTCGCGGATGTGGGAGAGAAACTGGTTGCCGAGCCCTTCGCCCTTCGACGCCCCGCGCACGAGCCCGGCGATGTCGACAAAGGTCAGCCGCGTCGGAATGGTCTGGCCCGACTTGGCGATTGCCGCGAGCTTGTCGAGCCGCTCGTCCGGCACGCCGACCTCGCCGACGTTGGGCTCGATGGTGCAAAAGGGATAGTTGGCGGCTTCCGCCGCAGCGGTCTGCGTCAGCGCATTGAAGAGGGTCGACTTGCCGACGTTCGGCAGGCCGACGATGCCGCACTTGAAGCCCATGATCCTGCTGTCCTTGGTTGCCGCGTGTGGCTACACCGCCACGGCGCGCCGATCAATGCCCAGGACGCCGCGGCACGATATGGCTAGCACTTGCGGGCACCAGCCCACCCACTCCGTCATCCCGGCGAAGGCCGGGACCCACGACACGCCTCCGCAAGGGTGTGCATGAAGGAGGCAGAACGCGGCAGCGTAGAATGCAACCTTCTCCAGAACAGTTCGCCAGAGCTTGCGTGGATCCCGACCTGCGTCGGGATGACGTCAGAGGAGGGGCTAGCCTCTGCCACCGTTACCGGAATTTCGTCAGATCGAACGCCGAGTAGGCTTGGGGCGCCGGGAGCTTCTTCTGAGTGGAGAGGGCATCCGCAAGCGCTTCGCCGACGTTGCTGTCCACTTCGAGCTCCTTGACCGCGATGACGATGAAGGGCCGCTGCCAGTTGGTGCCACCGGCCTCGCTGCCTTTGCCCGGCTCGCGATATTGCCCGAGGTTGAGCGTCCAGATCGGCACCGTCGGCGCCACGCCGCTGACAACGATCTCAGCGGTCTTCCTCGCGCGCTTCCCGGCCCGCTCGGTCTCCTCGCGGGCGTCGCCTTCCTGCGATGCGGTGCCGACGGCGATGATCTCTCGCGCCTCTCCAAGCGCGGCTTTCACATCCTCGTCGAGCACCTGGCTCGCGATCTCCGCGCCGGGAATGGTCTTGCCGTCCTTCTCGATCTCTTCCGAGCTCTTGCGCACCCACAGGAACTCCTTCTTGGCCACCACCACGTCGAAGGTGCCCTTTCGCCCCGCCTTGTCCTTGCCTTCGATGGCAAAAATCTGCGACCCCTTGGTCTCGCGCACGGGCTCGGCGGCCGGCGGTGGGGACGGTGGAGCGGGCGCCGCAACCTCGACCGGCGGGGGAGGCGGCGGAGGCGGCGCTTGCAGCGCGTTGTGCACGACCACGGCCGTCGCAGTGGTAACCGCCGCCGTCGATCCGATCGCCACGGCGGCACCGGCCTTGGTCTTGAGGAACGACGCGATCCAGTTGTACCAGTCGTTCCAGCCGCTGATGCGGTCGTACCAGCGATAGATGCTCCACGCGCGCTTGAGATTTGACTTCTTCTTCTCAGCGTCCTCGCCGCCTGACTCCATGATCGATGCTCCCCTCGCCAGTTGCTCAAGCGGTATAGCTCAGCGAGCGGAACGGAAAAAAGACGCGGGCCCGCTCAGGTATCGGACTTGCGTCCCGCGAGCCATTTCTTGAGGTTGGCCGCGAGCGCGTTCTCGCGCTTTCCCGCGCGCTCGCGCTCGGGATGACCGCCCGCTCGCGACTGGCGCGTCTCTCTCGGCTCCTTGTCGGGCTTCTTTGGGCCTCTCG